>MDTB01230557.1_pt1 | contig 40783 bp, 35 predicted proteins | sample 811161 | NCBI WGS metagenome assembly MDTB01 (sample SAMN05326650, study PRJNA326480) | marine metagenome | isolation source: seawater | place: Mediterranean Sea | collected 2009 | reverse complement strand
TGACCAATAATAATTGGTCCGGCACCAATAATTAAAATATTTTTTATATCAGTTCTTTTTGGCATAAATTAATATATTTTTTTTGAATTTATCAAATAAATAACCACTATCATGTGGTCCTGGAGAAGCTTCAGGATGATACTGAACAGAGAAATGGGGTTTATCTTTTGTTTCAATGCCAGCAATTGTTTTATCAAATAAGGAAATGTGAGTAATATCTATATTTAATGGTAAATTTTTTTTAGATACCACAAAACCATGATTCTGCACTGTTATTTCTACTGAGTCATTTTTTAAATTTTTTATAGGATGATTAGCTCCTCTATGCCCATGATGCATTTTTACAGTTTTCGCACCATTTGATAATGCAAGTATCTGATGTCCTAAGCATATTCCAAAAATAGGAATGTTGGATTGGATAAAATATTGAAATTTACTCTCAATTTTTTTATATGTTGCTTTTGGATCTCCCGGTCCGTTGGATAAAAAAATTCCAACTGGTTTTCGAGAAATTAATTTTTCATAATCATAAGATATTGGAAAAACAATTATTTTGTAACCTAAACCCTCTAAAATATTTAAAATATTTCTTTTAACTCCAAAATCAATTACAGCTATGAAGTTTCCTAAAATTTCATTTTCATTTGTTAACAACTTTTTATTATTATTTTTCCATTGATAAATTTTATTAGTAGATACACTTGACGCTAAATCTAAATCTTTCATTGGAGATAAAGATTGAATTTTTTTTTTTAAAATTGGAATACTAAATTCCTCATGATCAAACTTATGAATTAGTGCTTTAAAGACGCCTTGTTTTCTTATTTTTCGTGTCAAAGTTCTTGTATCTATTCCTGTAATGCAAACTTTTTTGTTTTTTATAAGCCAGTCTTCGAAGTAAAGCTCTGATCTGTAATTAGATGGTTTTCCTATCGGATTATTTACTATACATCCTGAAGCATGAATCATATTACTTTCATGATCAAAAGAGTTGGTTCCAACTATTCCAATATGTGGAAATGTGAAAGCAATAATTTGATTTTTATAAGAGGGATCTGTAAGTATTTCTTGATAACCAGTTATTGACGTATTAAAGCATAATTCTCCGACATAGGTTCCATTGAGTCCAAAACCTCTTCCAAAAAAAAGACTATTATTTTCTAAAAGAAGTAAGCAATTATTTTTTATGTCATTTGAAAGTTTTTTCATTAAACTTAATACTTTAATCATTCATTAGTAGTAATTTCAAGTACAACTTTTAGGAATTTTAAAAACTTGATTTATTAACTCTTATGTGCAAAATTCTAAAAACAACAATGATTAAGCTTGATGATAAAGTTACGAGAAAAAATTAAAAATTATTTAGGATTAAATATTAAAAAAAAAGATGATGTTGCTGTAGCTACAGCTAGGCTTATACTTGCTGCAATTAAGGATCGTGATATTGAGCATAGAGCTAAAAATAAGGAAAATGAAATAAATGAAGTAAGAATTTTAGAGCTTTTGCAAAATATGATAAAACAAAGGAAAGAAAGTGTTAAGATTTATTCAGAAGCAGGAAGAAAAGAGCTTAAGATAAGAGAACAAAAAGAAATTTCAATTATTGAGTCGTTTTTACCAGAACAATTGAATAAAGAAACTATAAAAAATATTATAAATGAATTGTGCATAGAAATTAATGCAGAAGGTATAAAAGATTTGGGAAAAATAATTACCATCTTAAAAGAAAGGTATCCAGGTGAACTTGATTTTAAGGTTGTTGCTGAGTTAGCAAAATCGAAATTAACTTAATGTCAAAAGAAATTGACGATATTCTTATACAATTTAACAATAAAGTTACACTTTCTGAATTTATAGGTAAATATATCGAGGTAATTCCAAGAGGAAACAACTTCATTGCTAGATGTCCTTTTCACAACGAAAAAACGCCTTCATTTTCAATAAATAATGAGAAAGGTTTGTTTCATTGTTTTGGATGTGGTGCTGGAGGTAATATATTTACTTTTTTATCAAAGTATAAGAATTTATCTTTTTACGAGTCACTTAAGTATGTAGCAGATTATCTTGGATTAGAGTTAAAAAATAACCTAACCAAAAGTTATGGTAAAAACGAAAAAAAAATCCTAGAGATCCTAAATCAGGTAAGTATTTTTTTCTCAAAAAAGTTGTTGGTTAATAATAAGGTACTTGATTATTTAAAAAATAGATCTATCAATCAAGATTTAATCAAAAAATTTAACATTGGTTATTGTGACTCAAATGATGAACAGTTAAAAAAATTCCTCTTAAATATGAATTTTGATCCTGAACAAATTAAAAGTTCTGGCTTATTCATTAAATCAAATAGAGATAAAAATTATTTTGGTAGATTTAGAGATAGAGTGTTATTTCCAATTTATAACTTTTCAGAAAATATTATAGGGTTTGGTGGGAGAACTTTTGTGAATTCTAAAATCAAATATATAAATTCTCCAGAAAGTATATTTTTCAAAAAAAGTGAAAATTTATTTGGTTTCAAACAAAACGTTGAGTCAATTAAGAACTTGAAAGAGATAATAATAGTAGAGGGTTATCTTGATGTAATTTCTCTGAATTCAAAAAAAATTTTTAATTCTGTTGCAACTCTTGGTACCAGCTTATCAGAAAATCAAATTTTAAGAGCGTGGAACTATAGTAATAATCCTATTCTTTGTTTTGATGGTGATGAAGCAGGTCTGAATGCAATGGAAAAAGTAGCATTCAAAATTTTAAATTTTTTAAAACCTGGAAAGTCAGTAAGATTTTTAGAATTGCCAGAAGAAATGGATCCTGATAATTTTATTAATTTAAAAGGTAAGGAGCAATTTATTGAATTAAAAAATAAATCTAAAACTCTTTCAAATTTTATTTGGCAAATTATTTTGAAACAATGTGGTGCTGATACACCAGAAAATATTGCTTTAATGGATGAAAAAATTATAAAAATAAGTAATCAGATTAAACACAAGAATTTGTCATTAGAATATTTAAGATTTTTAAGAAACAAAAAAAATGAGTTTTTTGGAAATAAAATAATAACATCATCTCGTGGCTTTTTAAAAAAAAATAAAAATTTTACAAAAAAGATTAGTAATGAACTAATTCTGATAAGTTTTTTAATACATTTTTCAGAGTGTATTGACGATTTTTTAGAAGAAATTTCAAGTATTAAATTCTGTAATGATGAATACAACGAAAAAAGAAAAAAAATTATTGAAAATTTTATCCAAAATAAAACAAAGCCCAACTCAGATAATTCTGTTGATTTATCAAAGTTATTTTCTGAAGAATTTTATAACGATACAAAGTCAATAAGAAATAATCATTTTAATTTCATTACAAAAGACAAAAGAAAATCTTTTTTAAAAAGTCTAATTACTGGTCTGAGACTTCCTTTTTTATTAAAAGAACGTGATGAGATAAAAAAAAAGATATTGTCTTCAGACAAAGACAGGCAAATAATTCTTATTAAAAATTATGAAAAGATTAGTAAAGAAATTAATTTTATTAAAAAAAAGGAAATATAAAGATATTCATCACAAGTTCATAATTGATAATTATAAATTCTAAATTAATCTTTTAATAAGATATTGAAATATAATTAATTTTTATTAATTATAATCATTGTTACTAATGTTTATTCTAATTTTTATAAAATGAAAGAAATCAAAATTAAAAAAAAAAATCTAAAAAAATTAGACAATGAGGATCCAATAATCGATCAAGCAAGTGATTTAACCAAGAAATTAATTTCAAAAGGAAAAAAAAATGGTTTTTTATCATTAAGTGAAATTGAAGAATTATTAGCAAACGAAAGCTCAGACGTTCTAGAAGAATTTCAATCTAAAATATCCTCAATGGGAATACAAATTCATGAGAACGACGATGAAAATATCGAAGAAGACAATAAAATAGAAACTACGGGATATAAGGAAGAAGATCCAGGTAAAACCGATGATCCCGTTAGAATGTATTTGAAAGAAATGGGTAATGTTGAATTGTTATCAAGACAAGGCGAAATTGAAATTGCGAAAAGAATTGAAGAGGGAAAAAAATTAACAATTGAAGCTTTTTCTAGTTGCTATATATCAATGCAATATATTGACGATTTTTTTACTTCATACGTTAAGTTCGAGCGGCCACTTAGAGATTTAATAGATCTTGATTCTACGTACAGATCCATTAGTGGTGAGTCTGATGAGGAAGTTTTTATTAGTGACGATACGAAAGGCGAAAAAGCGATTTTTACTGAAACTAGCCCAAGTAATGAGTTAGAAACAGAGACTGAATTTGATACTGAACATGATGCTGAAAATAATGATGATATTTCAGAATTGTCAATATTAGAAAAAGAGGAAAATCTAAGACCTGTTTTGTTAGAACAACTGACTATTTTTTCAAAAAAATATAAAGAACTTAAAAAATTACAAAAAAATATTATCGAGTCTTTTTTTTATAATAAAAAATTAGACACAAAAATAGTGAATAAGCATATTAAATTAAAAAAAATAGTATCAGATAAGATTAAATGTTTATTTATAAATCAAACAAGAATTGATGAAATTGTTGAACAACTAAGTCAGTATAGCAAAAGAATTCACATTTCTGAAAGTAATTTGTTTCAAATCGCCAGAAAATTAAAGATTAAGGATGATGAATTTTGGAGTGAATATAATCAAAACATATTGGGTTCAAATTGGTTGAAGAATTTGGTTAGGAGAAAGAAATCTAACTGGGTTCAATTTGGAAAGAATGATGAAGTTTATAAGATTTGTTCTTCTTTACAAGAAATCTCGAATAATACATTTATGACTTTAACTGAAATAAAGGATATTTCTAAGCTTGTAAATAATGGTGTTAGAGAATCTAATGCTGCCAAAAAAGAAATGATTGAAGCTAATCTCAGACTGGTTATTTCTATTGCAAAAAAATACACTAACAGAGGTCTTCAATTTCTTGATCTAATTCAAGAGGGAAATATCGGATTAATGAAGGCTGTGGAAAAATTTGAATATAGAAGAGGATATAAATTTTCTACCTATGCTACATGGTGGATCAGACAAGCTATAACTAGGTCAATTGCAGATCAGGCAAGAACAATTCGAATACCTGTACATATGATTGAAACTATTAGTAAACTAGTTAGAGTTTCAAGACAACTTTTGAATGAAAACGGAGTTGAGCCGCAACCTGAAGAGTTGGCCAATAGACTAGGAATGCCTTTAGAAAAAGTACGTAAGGTTTTAAAAATCGCTAAAGAACCTATTAGTCTTGAAACCCCAGTCGGAGACGAAGATGATAGCCATCTAGGTGACTTTATTGAAGATAAAAATATTAAGTTACCCCTTGACGCTGCAATTCAAAATAATCTTAGAGAGGCTACTACAAATGTTTTATCTACTCTAACACCGAGAGAAGAAAGAGTACTAAGAATGAGATTTGGTATTGGTATGAATACTGACCATACTCTGGAAGAAGTAGGCCAACAATTTTCAGTAACTCGTGAGCGTATTAGACAAATTGAGGCGAAAGGTCTCAGAAAATTAAAACATCCGAGTCGGTCCAGAAAATTAAGAAGTTTTTTAGATAATTAAAAAATTTTTTAATATAAACTAAACAACTTGTATATTTCCAAGGTAGTACCTTCCAATTTATAATACGAATTCCTATTCCATTATCTTGATTTAGATTTGGGTTTTTTATTATCTTACCAACCTAAAAAAAAACCCGTACATAAAAAAATTGTTTTCTATATTTAGAAATTTTAAATCCCTATGAGTTTTATTTGAAATATGAAAAGTTTAGGATAAAATAAAAATTCATTTATTTAATTTGGTGTAACTATCATTTTACAAATTATTTCTAGGCCCGTAGTTCAGTTGGTTAGAACGCACCGCTCATAACGGTGTTGTCGCAGGTTCGAGTCCTGCCGGGCCTACCAAAATTTTTCAGGATGAAACCTTTTTTATCATTTTACTAATAAGTCCTCTGACACCAGAAGGATCATTTTTTATAACAGATGCGAACTCGGCTCGTTGAGTAACTAACATGCTTACACCGTTAATATTTACATCTAAAATTTTAAACTTGTTTTTCTTGTTAACATAAATTCTCCAATCAAGAGCCAAATTAGGATTATCTTTGGAAACTAAATTCATACTAACTATGTACATTTTATTTTGAAGTTGTGAATTAATAGTTTCAAATTTTCCGTTCCAACCTTTGAATTTTGGAGCATAGACCATGATAAGATATTCATTAAAAGCCTTTATGAAATCCTGTTTAGTTTCGGTGTCAATTTTTGCCCAATGCCGTCCCAATACAAACTTAGATATGTAATTACTGTCAAATGCTTTAAAATAGAGATCTCTAAAATTATCCTCTCTTTGTTTGTCAGTTATTTTTGAATTGGCTATTTTTTGAATTACTTTTTTACCTAAGTTTTCTATGAATACCCTGCTCTTTAGAAGATTATCGTCAGAAAGAAGACTTGTTGGAATCAGAAATAATAAAAAAACTAAAATTTTTTTTTTCATAATTAATTCATTAGTTTATTTGTATCAATATCTTCATTATAATCAGGATAATTAGAAGATGGTAAGGTTTTATCAAAAGTATCGATATTTTGTTTATCAACTATAGTCTTGGATCCTACATTATTTTCAATATCTTCAAAATCATATGATGGAGCTTCAAACTTAATATTTTGAATTTTTTTTTTACCGTTGGAAATATCTTGTATTCTTTTTTGATTGTATAAGCTTTTCATCGTGGCATAAAAATCTAAAGAATTTTCTTCTATTTCCTCAATATAGTCTATATATTTTTCCCTGGTTGAGGCTCCACTAATAACTGGTTGAGGAAGTCTGGACTCAAAGCCAATTCCATTTAATCGATAAGTTATGGTAAGAGGGTTGAAAATTGTGTCCATACCTCTTCCTATTGTGTCTCTAATATTTGATGGTCCAAAGATAGGTAAAACAACATAAGGTCCCTCAGCAAAACCCCAAGTAGCTAATGTTTGTCCAAAATCTTCATTTCTCTTTTCAATTGAACCAAATTCGGGTGTACTAGCAACGTCATACATTCCTCCAAGACCGAACATAACATTTATGAAAAATCTACTTAAGGTCAATCTTATACTTTCGGTGTCTAGTTGTAATATTGAGTTTGCTATATCAAGTGGCGCTGAAGCAGTTTCAGCTAAATTTGACAAGTTTTCTCTTGGAAATTCAGGAATCTTTCTCCAACCTCTGGCAACTGGTTTAAAAATGAATTCATCAAGATTATTATTAAATTCAAAAACATTTCTATTGGTTTTTTCAAATGGATCATTATTATAGTCAACATTTGTATTTGTGAATTTTGATGTTGTACAACCACTAATAAGGAAAATAAAAATTAACGGCCATATATAGTTTAAAATTTTAAAATTATGTAGCATATATAGTATGTTTTTCTTTAAAATTATATATCAGCATTATAATATAGAAAAATTAAACAAAATTCTAAAAAAAAAAACTATAAATGTGTTTTTTTTTAAATATATAACACTTTGACAACTTTTATTTCGAAAGGCCAATGTTAACAGTTAATAGTAATTTAAAAGTATCATTTGAATTTTTCCCTCCAAAAAATCAAAAAATGGTCCAAATACTTTGGGAAAGCATAAAAAGAATTGAACCATTAAACCCTCAGTTTGTCTCTGTAACATACGGTGCAAGAGGGTCAACTCGAAATTTAACTCATGAATTAGTTAAAAAAATTAAAGTTAAAACTGATCTCGAGCCAGCTGCTCATTTGACGTGTGTAGGCTCTTCTATTGAAGAGATTGAAGAGATTGCTACAAATTACTGGAATGATGGCATTAAACATATTGTTGCTTTGAGAGGTGATCTTCCTGATATAAGTTCGAAACATAGGGAAATTAAATATGCAACAGATCTTATAAAAGTCTTGAAGAAAAATAATGATTTTCAAATTTCAGTATCTGCTTATCCAGAGGGTCACCCAGAGTCAAAAAATTTAGAAGAAAATTTTGATACTCTTAAAAAAAAGATTGATCTTGGGGCAACAAAGGCAATAACCCAATTTTTTTTTGATAACAAAGTTTTTCTAGATTTTCTTGAAAATGCAAGAAAAAGAAATATCAATATTCCTATAATTCCAGGTATATTACCTGTAAGTAATTGCAAAAAAACTCTAGAATTTTGTAGTTCGATGAATTGCAAAGTTCCTAACTGGATTAAAGAAACTTTTGTTGGATTGGACTCTGATCCAGAAACAAGGAAATTAGTTGCAGCAACAATTGCCTCAGAACAATGTAAAGGTCTTCTTGATGAAGGTATTAACGAATTTCATTTTTATACTTTAAATAGAACTGACTTATCATTTGCTATTTGTCATATATTGGGTGTAAGGTCATTAAAAGATTGATATGGAAAAAGAATTTTTAAATATTCTTAGAGAAAAGATTTTGATTCTTGATGGTGCGATGGGTACCATGATTCAAAATCATAATTTAAATGAAGAAGATTTCAGAGGTGTTAGATTTAAAAATTGGAATAAATTACTTAAAGGTAATAATGATATCCTTAATATAACCAGACCAGAACTAATATATGAAATCCATACAAAGTATTTGGAGGCCGGAGCAGATATAATTGAAACAAATACTTTTAATTCTACAGGAATATCGCAAGCTGATTACGATTGCGAAAAATTTTCTTTTGAACTTAATTTTGAAGGAGCTAGAATAGCCAAAAAAAGTGTTAAAGAATTTAAGAAAATTTCAAAAACATTTAGGTTTGTAGCTGGAGTTCTAGGACCTACAAATAGAACCTGTTCAATGTCACCAGACGTTAATGATCCTGGATTTAGAAACGTTGATTTTGATCAATTAAAAAATGATTATAAGAACTCTATAGCTGGGTTATTAGAGGGTGGAGCAGATCTAATATTTATTGAAACAATATTCGATACATTAAATGCAAAAGCAGCATTGATGGCAGTTTTTGAAATTGAAGAAAAAATAAAAAAAAAGATACCAATCATGATCTCGGTTACAATTGCTGATTTATCAGGAAGAACTTTATCAGGACAAACTCTTGAGGCTTTTTATAATTCAGTAATTCACTCTTCTCCATTAAGTATTGGTTTAAATTGTGCTCTCGGGCCTAAGGAAATAGAACCTTACCTACTAGAGTTGTCGAAAATATCTGAAACATTCGTTAGCGTTCATTCTAATGCTGGATTACCTAATGCCTTTGGTGAATATGATGAAACGCCAAAATCAATGGCAAATTATGCAAGAAATTGGTCAAATAATGGTTATATCAATATAATTGGCGGTTGTTGTGGAACAAATCCACAACATATAAAAGCTATAAAAGAACAAGTGAGTTCTGTAATACCAAGAGAGATACCTAAGAATAAAAAGAAATTTAGGTTATCAGGTTTAGAACAATTTAGTGTGTAAAAAGGATATGAGCTCAAACATAAATTTTATTAATATTGGTGAACGAACAAATGTCACCGGTTCTGCAAAGTTTAAAGAACTAATTTTAAATGATAAATATGAAGAGGCTGTAGAAGTTGCTAAAAATCAAGTAGATAATGGTGCTCAGATAATAGACATCAATATGGACGAGGGACTTTTAGACTCAGAAAAAGCGATGAAAACTTTTTTAAATCTGTTAGCAGTTGAACCTGGAATTGCAAAAGTACCTTTCATGATAGACTCATCGAAATGGAGTGTCATTGAAACGGGATTAAAATGTGTTCAAGGAAAATGCATTGTTAACTCGATAAGTCTAAAAGAGGGGGAGAAAGTTTTTTTAGAATATGCAAAAAAGATCAAATTATATGGGGCTGCGGTTGTAGTTATGGCATTTGACGAGAAAGGGCAAGCTGATACTGCAGAAAGAAAATATGAAATCTGTGAAAGAGCTTATAAACTTTTAATTAATAAAGTGAACTTTAAACCAGAGGACATAATTTTCGATCCAAATATTTTTGCTGTGGCAACGGGAATAAAAGAACACAATAATTTTGCAAAAGATTTTTTTGAGGCAACAATTTTAATAAAAAAAAACCTTCCTTATTCAAAAGTTTCATGAGGATTATCAAATATATCATTTAGTTTCAGAGGAAATAATCAGGTCAGAGAAGCTATGCATTCTTGTTTCCTTTTTCATGCAATAAAAGCAGGTTTGGATATGGCAATAGTTAATTCAGGACAAATTACTATATACGAAAAAATACCAAAAGAACTTAAAAATGCAATTGAAGATGTTCTATTTAATTCAAAAACTAATGCAACTGAAAATTTATTAGAAGTTTCTCAAAATTACTCTGGAAGAGTTGCTAGAAAAAAAAATGACGTTTCTTGGAGAAAAAATAAAGTTGAAAAAAGAATAGAATATGCACTGGTAAATGGAATAAATGATTATGTTGTTCAAGATACTGAAGAGTTAAGAAAAGCGATTAAAAGTCCTCTAAAAATCATTGAGGGTCCATTAATGGATGGTATGAATGTTGTTGGAGACTTATTTGGGTCAGGAAAAATGTTTTTACCTCAAGTCGTTAAATCTGCCAGAGTTATGAAACAATCAGTAAATCATTTACTACCTTTCATGGACGATGGAATGGAAACCAACAAGAACAAAGGAAAAATTTTGCTAGCTACTGTTAAGGGGGATGTTCATGACATTGGTAAAAATATTGTTAGTGTTGTTTTGCAATGCAATAATTTTGATGTTATCGATCTTGGAGTTATGGTTCCTGCACAAAAAATTATAGACGTAGCAATTAATGAGAATGTAAACATAATTGGTTTATCAGGTCTAATAACACCCAGCCTTGACGAAATGTGCTTTGTTGCAAGTGAGCTAAGTAAAAAACAAATTAAAATACCCCTTATGATTGGTGGTGCGACTACTAGTAAGATACATACTGCAATTAAAATTTCACCAGAATATAATTTTGGGGTAATCCATGTTACCGATGCTTCAAAAGCGGTTGGGGTTGCTACAAAGCTTATTTCTCATAAAAGAAGTTTGCCTTTTAAAGATATGATCGAGAGGGAATATCATGAAATTAGAGACAAGTATTATAAGAAAAGTAAAGAGAATAAAAGACATTCAATTGTAAAATCTAGAACAAATAAATTTAGATTTGAGTGGAATGGTTATAAACCGACTAAACCTAAGATAAATAGTTTAAAGCTAGATGAAAACATCAGTATTAAATCTATAGTTCCGTATATTGATTGGAAACCATTTTTTGAAGCTTGGGAGCTTTACGGAAATTTTCCTGAAATTTTAAATGACAGGATTGTTGGAAAAAGTGCAAGAAATTTATGGGAGGATGCACAAAAAATGTTAAAAAAAATGTCTTCGCAATATTTAGTAAAACCTAAATCTGTAATAGGTTTTTGGGCAGCAAACTCTCTAGAAGATGATATAGAAATCTATAGTGACGAAGGACGAGACAAAGTATTTAAGAAACTTTTTTTTCTTAGACAACAAATAAATAGAAAATCGTCTGATAGAGCAAATTTTTGTTTGGCTGATTTTGTAGCTCCTAAAAAAACTGGTATAAAAGATTATATAGGAGCATTTGTTGTTACAGCTGGTGAAGAGATTGAAAAAATATCACAAAATTTCGATAGAGTGAACGATGATTATAATTCAATTTTAGTTAAATCTTTAGGTGACAGAATAGCGGAAGCATTAGCAGAAAAAACTCATGAAGATGTTAGGAAAATATATTGGGGATATTCAAAGAATGAAAAACTTAACAATGAAGAGTTAATAAAAGAAAAATATCATGGAATTCGACCTGCTCCTGGTTATCCTGCTTGTCCTGATCATACTGAGAAAACAACTTTATTTGAAATGTTAGAAATAAAAAATAATTTAAAAATAGAATTAACTGAGTCATTTGCCATGACCCCAACAAGTTCTGTAGCTGGTTTATATTTTTCACATCCAAATTCAAGTTATTTTGGAATTGGCAAGATTGGTGAAGATCAAGTTGAAGATTATGCAAAACGAAAGGGTGATACAAAAAAAAATGTAGAAAAGTGGTTAGGACCTAGTCTTAGTTATTCATCAAAAAAAGTAGCATAGTATCAGAATGTCCAAAGATGAAAAGATAAAGTTATTAAGACCAGACTTTATTAGTTCTTTGAATGATGATCAATTAAATGCAGTTACGACCACTGAAGGACCGCTTTTAGTTTTATCTGGTGCTGGAACCGGAAAAACTAAAGTTCTAACTTCAAGGTTAGCGCATTTAATTTTTTCCAAGAAAGCAAAAATCAATCAAATTTTAGCTGTAACATTTACAAATAAAGCTGCTTTTGAAATGAAAATGAGAGTTGAAAAGTTAATTAAATCTCCCGTAGAAGGAATGTATATTGGAACATTTCATTCGATTGGTGCAAAAATACTTAGAAAGCACGCTGAATTAGTAAATTTAAAAAGGGATTTTACAATTTTAGACGTTGAGGATCAAATAAGATTAATTAAACAAGTGATATCTTATCTAAATTTAGATAAAAAAAAATTTATCGCAAAAAATTATCAATATTACATCGATAGTTTAAAAAATTCAGGGCTTTATTACGATCATATTTCAAATCACGATTTTGAGAATTTTACAAATGGGTATTTAAGTAAAATTTATGAAATTTATCAGAAAAGACTTATCACTTTTAATGCTGTTGATTTTGGTGATCTGATTTTACAACCAGTTAGAATTCTAAAATTAAATCCTAACATTCTCAACCAATTCCAAGAAAAATTCAAATATATATTGGTAGATGAATATCAAGACACGAATACTTCGCAATATTTTTTTTTAAGACTTTTAGCAAAGAAATTTGGTAACATATGTTGTGTAGGAGATGAGGATCAATCAATTTACGGTTGGAGAGGTGCTCAATTAAAAAATATTCTTAATTTCGAAAAAGATTTTGAAAAATCGAAAATTATAAGATTAGAACAAAATTATCGTTCAACTGGCAACATATTAATGGCAGCATCAGGTATTATTTCTGAAAATACTGAAAGAATTGGAAAAAAATTATGGACTTCTGATAATGACGGAGAAAAAGTAGAAATATTTAATGTTGAAAATGATGAAACTGAAGCTTTCAAGATATCTGAAAATATAAAAAACCTTATAATACAAAATATTTCTTTAAAAGAGGTTGCTATTTTGACTAGGGCAAGTTTTCAATTCAAAGAAATTGAAGATAGATTTGTTAAGGACGGCATTAAATATAAAGTCGTTGGAGGTTTAAAATTTTATGAAAGAAAAGAAATTAAAGATGCCATTTCTTTCTTTAGAATAATGATTAATAGAAATGATGATTTAGCTTTAGAAAGAATTATAAACATTCCCAAAAGAGGAATTGGTTCTAAATACTTGTCAAAAATAAATTTATATATTAGGCAAAAAAATATTTCTTTATTTGATGGAATTTGTTATTTTACTGAAAATCATTTACTTCCTAGAAAAGTAACAGAGAGTCTTCAGTTTTTTTTAAACATCTTACAAGACCATTTTGATAGAATGAGAAAAGAAAAACATAGTGATGTTGCAGGTTCACTTTTAGATGATGTTGGATATACCTCTATGTTACAAGAAGATAAAACCCCTGAGGCAGAGGGAAGATTGGAAAATTTAAAAAAATTGATCATAGATATTGATAAAAGGGCCTCTCTTTTTGAGTTTTTAGAGGAAGTTAGTTTAATTATAGATAATACTGAAAATTTTAATGAAGTGGAAAAAGTTTCTTTAATGACACTGCACAGTGCAAAAGGACTTGAATTTGAATATGTTTTTTTACCCGGGTGGGAAGAAGGAATATTTCCGAATCAAAGAAGTATTGACGAGCAGGGAAATAAAGGTCTTGAAGAAGAGAGAAGATTGGCATACGTTGGCATAACAAGAGCTAGGAAATCACTTAAGATTTTTTATGCAAATACAAGAAAACAATATAATCATATCTTTTACAGAACTATTCCATCTCGTTTTCTTGAGGAATTACCAAATAAAAACTGCCAGGTAATAATATCTAAAGATAAAATATTTGAAGAAAAAAGTTATAATAAACTTAAGGTTATAGAAAACTCAGATTTTAAAGTTGGTGATAAAGTAATTCACAAAGACTTTGGATATGGCATTGTTCTTGGAGTCAATTATAAGACTCTACAAATTAATTTTGAAGATCAAAATCAAATATTAAAGCTTTTTAGTGACTTCGTTAAAAAAATCTAAAAAAAAAAAATTCTTTAAATTAATAATAAAGGTAAGAGAAATCTATAAAAATAAATTAAAAGAACAATTAGGAAATTGTAACTTTAGTTGGTTTATCGACAAGGAAAACTGGAATTTTGAAATTATCAATTCAGACAAGCAATTATTAAATGTGCTTAAAGAGAAATTAAACAAAAAAATAAAATTTGAACAAGTTAATATTACATCATTCTTAGATAGAGATTGGGTAATCTTTAATCAACGTTTAGATAAAGTTATAAGAACATCTTTTTTTTCAATCTCTCAAAATTTTACAAATATATCTAAAAAAAATAAGTATCATCTTAAAATTCCTGCCTCTAATTCTTTTGGAACAGGCAAACATGAGTCTACACATCTGTCAATAAGAGCTATTGAAGAAATTTCAAAAAAAAAACTTTTTGCCCATACACTTGATTTGGGAACTGGATCTGGGATATTGGCATTTATTTTAAAAAAATTACATAGAAAAATTACTTACGCTGTAGATTTTGATCCAGAAACAGAAATATGTTTTACTACAAATAGAAATATAAATTTTTTGAATAATATTTTTTTTATTAAAGCTAGAAACTTCTTAAGTAAGCATCTTTGTGGAAAAAAATTTGATTTGATTGTTGCTAATATTTTGTTAAAACCTTTAACTAAAAATGTTAAAGATATATCTAATCATCAAAGATTTGGTGGGTATTTAATAGTTTCTGGAATTATAAAAAATCAAGTAAATGATTTGTATAGATACTACTATTCTTTCAATTATAGACTCGAAAAAAAACTTTTTTTAAATGACTGGGCATGTTTAATTATGAGAAAAAAAAATGGAAACATCAAATAAAGAATTAAATTTAAAAAATATAAAAAAAAAATTGGTCGAAAAAAAAGTTGACGGTTATATTTTGTCAACCAGTGATGAATATTTAAATGAGTATCCACCATTACAAAATTTACGATTAAAATGGTTAACAGGTTTTTCAGGGAGTAATGGTATAGTTTTAATATTAAAAAATATGAATATTTTTTTTACAGACGGAAGATATACTTTGCAAGCCAAAAACGAATTACCTCAAAGTTTCCAAATTTTCGAGTCTAAAAAGGAAACTATATTTACTTGGATTAAGAAAAATTTGAGAAAAAAAAATATTATTATAGATAATAAAATCCACTCAATATCTATTATCAGAAAGTTTCAAGAAGTTTTTAAAGAATCCAATAATGAAATAGTTTTTTATAAAAAAATTTTCATAGATGAATTATGGAAAAATAGACCAAAGGAATGTGTGAAAAATGCTTTTACTTTATCAAAAAAATTTTCTGGAATTACTGAGGATAAGAAACTAAAAAAGGTAAAAGAGTCAATAAAAAAATTCGATCTTTTTTTAGTAACATCTCCTGAGTCAATTGCATGGTTACTTAATTTAAGAGGAGCAGATTTAAAATATACCCCGTTAGTTTTTTCTAGATTACTTATTCAAAAAGACTCAAAACATAAACTTTTTATTAACAAAGAAAAAATTTCACAAAAACTACATGATAGACTTTCGAAGTTTGGGATTAGGGTTTTTTCTGAAGAAAAAATAGAAGAGGAAATAAAAAAAATTAAAAAAACAAAAAAAATATGTTTAGATATTAACTCTCCTTATTTTTTTTATGAGATATTAAAAAAGATAAACGGAAATGTTTATTTATTAAATGATCCATGCAAAAAACTAAAGTCGATAAAAAATTGCACTGAATTAAACAATTCAAAAAAAGCACATATAATAGATGGGATTGCACTAATAAAATTTTTTTGTTGGTTTGAAAACCAAAAAACTAGTGACCAATTTAATGAAATATCAGTTGCCAAGAAATTAGAGTACTATAGAAGAAATAATAAAAATTTTCTTTCTCTGAGTTTTCCCACAATTTCATCAAGTGGAAAAAATGGTGCAATCATACACTACAACCCTACAAAAGAAACTAATACAGTTATAAAATCAGGAGATATTTTTTTATGTGATTCTGGTGCTCAATATAAATATGGAACAACCGACATTACAAGAACAGTTTATGTAGGTTCTGACTCACCAAGTAATACTTTGAAAGAATGGTACACAAGAGTTCTTATGGGACAAATTAATTTAACTAGATTAATTTTTCCCACAAATACTAAAGGAGTACAGATTGATGCATTTGCGAGATATTATTTATGGTCAGTTGGAGAAGACTATAATCACGGAACTGGCCATGGAGTAGGAAGTTTTTTAGGAGTTCACGAGGGTCCCCAAAGTATCTCCAAATCGTTAACAGATGTAAACTTAGAACCTGGTATGATAGTTTCTAATGAGCCTGGAATTTATAAAGAGAACCAATTTGGGATTAGAATCGAAAATTTAGTATTAGTTAAAAAGGCCAAAAAAAAGAATTTTTTGGAATTTGAGACCTTAACATTGGTCCCTCTAGAAAATAAATTAATTGAAAGAAAATTACTTAATCACGAACAAATCATGTGGATTAATAAATATCATAAAAAAATTTTAAAAAATGTTTATGAACATTTAGAAAAGGAAGAAAAGGATTGGTTGCTAAAAAAAACAAAAATGATTTAATTTTCTAGAAGTTTGATAGCCGCTAATTTTGCTTCATTAGTTATTTCTTTTCCAGACAACATCCTTGCTATTTCATTGACTCTGTCTTCATTATTTAATTGTATAATGTGAGTAAGAGTTTTAATTTCAGACGAATTTTTAAGAACTTTAAAATGTAAATCTCCAAGTGCAGCAACTTGAGGCGAGTGCGTAACAACAATGACTTGTCTTTTTGTTCCTAATCTTTTTAGCCTATCACCAACAGCTGATGCTACCGCGCCACCAATTCCACTGTCAACTTCGTCAAAAACAATACTCATTTGAGAATTAACGGATGAAACAACTTTAATTGCTAGCGCAAACCTGCAAAGTTCTCCACCAGATGATATTTTTTTTATTTCATCTAATTCTGTATTTTTATTAGTTTTTATTTTAAACGTTATGTTATTATTTCCTTTTTTTGAGTAATTATTTGCTGGAGATATAGTAGTTTTAAATAATGAATTTTCTAGTTTTAGTTCTGGTAACTCCTGATTTATTAGAAAATCTAATTTATCTGCATTTTTTTTTCTTAACTCACTGACACTCTCAGAATATTTAAAAAATTTTTCTTTGCATTCTTCGAGTTTTAATTCTTTATTTTTCAAATTTGAGTCTTTGATTGAATTATCCTGTAATGCATTTTTTATATTTAATAATTTTTTATGCAGTTCATTTTTTCCACAATTATGTTTTTTTGATAATCTATTATATTCAAATATTCTTTCCTCAATCGTATTCAAATTTAAAGTGTTGGAGTCGTTATCTGTATCATACGAGTTAAGTATATTTTTATATTCACTAACATCTATTAATATAGACTCGAGAGACTCACAAATCTTTTTTACTTCTAAACTAGTAAAATCACTTATTTTCTCTAGACACGAAATGCTCTCAGATAATAATTCTTCAATACCACCATTATCATCGTTAGAAAAATTTAATAAAACCTTCTTAATATTTTCCTTGATTTTAGTTGTATTTACTAATATTTTTTTTTTTCGAGTAGGTTGTCATATTCGTTATGAAGAGGGTTAAAATTTTCGAGTTCCTTTAATTCATATTCTAAAAGTTCTTTTTGGTGAGACGTTCTATCATTAATTTTTTTTATTTCTAATAATTCATTTGATAGTTCCTTATATTCAACCCAAGAATTTGATACTTTAGAAAGTAATTCATTGTAATCACCAAATTCGTCCAAAACATCAATATGTGTGTTAGAGTCTAATAAACCCTGTTCAGAAAACTGGCTTTCTATTTCTATTAAATATGCTCCTATTTTTTTGAGAGTGTTTAAACTTACCAATTGATCATTGATATATGCCTTGCTTTTACCATCGTTAGTAAGTTGACGTTTTAAGATAATATCATCGTCTACTTCAATTCCAAAATTTTTTAATTTTTCAAATAAGGATTTGTTTGAAATTTCCGAAAATACAGCAGTTATTTGTGTTATTTTGTTGTTTTTAGGTCTTAAAGAATAATCAGCTCTATTTCCAGCCACTAAACCTAAAGAGTTTAATATAATCGATTTTCCTGCACCCGTTTCTCCTGTTAAAACACATAATCCATTTGTAAATTCAATATAAATATCATCAATTAAAATCATATTTCTTATTGATAGAATTCTTAACATTTTGATTAATTAATTAAAATTAATTCGTCAAAATCAATAGATTGAAGGTTTAAAGAATTAGTATTCTTTTTATTTGTATGAGTAGTATAATCTATATTATTATCTTGAAGTAATTCATTAGCACTTGAATACCAATTTGAAATTGGAAAATTATGTTTTAGTATTTTGGTTAATTTGAGAGCTTGTTTGTTTAACCCTAAAGATAGATAACTCTCAATAATTCTATATATTGCTTCTGGTACTTGTGCAGAATTTTTATAGTTTTTTAGAACTGATTTATATCTTAAAATACTACTAAGATACTTTCCTTTTGACTGATAAAACATACCAATAGACATTTCTTTGCCAGCAAGCTGATTATTTAACAAAGCAATATGGTTTTTTGATTTTAATGAATATTTTGAATTGGGAAATTTATTTTTCAGTTCAATAAATGAGTCCAGAGCTTTTTTGGCTAGTTTTTGATCTCTTGAAACCTGGCTTATTCTTTCATAATAACAAAACCCTCTTAAATAATGAGCATAATCCAGATTAGGATTATTAGGGTTAAGATTAATAAATTTTTCAAAAACGAAAATTGCTTCATCATATTTATTGGCCTTATATAATGAAAAACCAGACATTAATTGTCCTTTGGTAGCCCACTTTGAGTAAGGATGCTGTAAATCAAGTTCAGTAAAAATATCATGAGCTTCTTCATATTTCTTCATTTTTAGAAGTGACATAGCTTCATTGTATATTATTTTATCACTTTTCAATTCATAATTTAAATCAATTTCGTCGTCAGTGCTACAAGATGAAACTAAAATTGCTACAATAATGATTAAAATTTTTTTAGGCATAAAGAGTATTAAATTAATTTTAATACTTAAATATTTAGCAAAAAAATGCTCTAAAATCTAATTATTTTGATTAAATATGTTTTTGGTTTTCTGAATAATCAACAAAGTCCCAATTTTCTTTAGAAGAGAATATTTTGTGCAAAAGTTTATTATTTAAATCATGACCACCATGAAAACTATAAAAAGAACCAATCATTTGATACCCTGACAATGAAAGATCTCCAATTAAATCTAGTGTTTTGTGGCGAACAAACTCATCACTAAATCTTAAACCGTCCTTGTTAAGTACCTTATTATCATCTACCACAATTGCGTTATCTAAAGATCCCCCTAATGTTAAACCTCTTTTACGAAGATCTTGAATCTGATTTAAGAAACCAAAAGTTCTTGCCGAGCAAATTTGCGACGTATAAATATCTGAATTTAAGAGTAAACTTATAGTTTGTTTTCCAATGACTTTTTCTTTAAAGTCTATCTCACAAGTCATAATTGTTTCTTCATTGGGTGAAACACGAATAATTTTTTGACCTTCACGTATCTCAACTTTTTTTTTAATCTTAATTACCTTTTTAAAAGAATTTAAATCCTCTTTGCCCTCTTTACTAATTGAGTCAACAAACTCTTTTGAAGAGCCATCCATTATAGGAACTTCATTCGAGTCTAATTCTATAACAACATTATCGATGTTAAGAGCATAAAGAGCAGATAATATATGTTCAGTTGTAGAAATACTGTATCCCATACTTCCTAAAGTTGTACATAATTTCGTAGAAATTACGTTATTATATTTAGCTTCAATGTCGGCAAAAGAATAGGGACCATCTTTTAATTTAAAAATAAAACCAGTATTTTCACCAGAGGGATGAAGAGTCATTTTGACCTTTTTTCCAGAATGAAGACCTATTCCATTAAAAAAAATTTTCTGTGATATAGTATTTTGTTTAGGTGCAAAATAAAACTTAGGTAGTACTGAGTTAGTTTCAAATTTTTTCTGAACTTTACTTTCAACTAAACTAGACTTAATTTTTAACATAATTTTATATTATCAAAAAATAATCCTAAACTTTAATCACAAATAGTTTCATATTGTTACATTTTACGTAAAACTATCTGTAATCCAATCATCGAAACTATCTATAACTTTAAAAGCTCTTTTAATTCCATAATTTGACTTATTCCAATGTAATTGAGATAAGTTTTTTTGAGATAAGATTAAACCAATTATAGTACTAAATTCAGGTTTTTTATTAAAGTAACTTAATTTAGTATTAGGCCCTGATAACTGTGACTTTCTATTAAATATCTTTTCTGAAAGATTAATTGCACCCTCAATTTGCGAAGCACCTCCAGTAAGAACAACTTTTTTAATAGGCAAATTTTCAGTAATTTTTGAATAAATCCTTTCCCTTATTAGTTCAAAAATCTCTTCATATCTTGGTTTAATAATTCCGTTCAATAAATTTTTGGTTATAATTTTTTCTGTTCCATTTGGCATATTAATTTTAAGTTTTTCATTAGAGGAAAATTGAATAGAACCTTGTACAATTTTTATATATTCAGAAAGTTCATTAGACATCTCAAGTCCGTTTGCAATATCATTTGTTACATCATTCCCACCAAGAGGTATGTAATCTATGAATTCGGGTTTCCCATTAATGAATATTGAAATCTTTGAAGTGCCAGCGCCTATATCTATGCAAATAGATCCTATTTTTTTTTCTTCATCGCTAAGACATCCTATAGAGGATGCATATGCTGAGTCAATTAAATCAGAAATTACTAAATTTGAATCTTTAAAACCATTTGCTAAATTACTAATCAATTTATTTTTTACATAAATATTTATGGATTCTAGTTCAAGTCTTTGACAATTAATTCCAATAGGCTCTTTTAAAAACTCATTTTCGTTTAATTTATATTTCAAAGGGAAGGAATGAATTAAGTACATATTTTTTTTATATGATTTTTGACTATTTTTTTTTTTAATCTTATCTATATCTTTCTTTCGTATCTTGAGGCCATCCAAATTGATGTAAGAAAAATTTCTTTCATAATAAACACCTTTATCGGTTATATTTGATACTATTTTTTTATTTTTAATTAATTTATTTATTTTTGCCTCAGTTAAAACTTTCAAAAGTGTATTCGAAAAAGAATTAAAATTTGTTACAATACTTTTATTCACACCAAAAGTTTTTTTATGACCCCAGCTTAATATCTTAGCATTATTTTTTTTGTCATTTGTAAAAATTACACAAATAGTTTTATTAGTTCCGATATCTACTACACAATTATTATTTTTTATATTTAATTTAAACACTTCTAAAGTTTACTTAAAAAAAATTCTTTTTTTAACCCTAAAATCAGCGATTTTATATTTTTTTTTTTGAAAGAAATTATTTGTTATCAAATTGTTTAAGACGTAAAGGTTTTCGTTGACGTTGTCATAAGAAAGCATAATTTCTATCCCACCATTCAACAGTAGATTCCAACGATATTTATTGACAAATTCAATTGAAATAAGGTTTTGTTTTATAGTTTTAAAACCTTCTATCCTTTTAAAAATTTTTTTTACGTTTTTATTTGCATCCTCTCCTATGAGTATTGGGAGTTTCAACTTGTTAATATTATCAAAGTACAGACTTTCCCCATTTATATCAATCAAAGTATCTTTTTTTTCATGTCTCCAAATCATAAAAGGTTTTTTTTCAACAATAGTTATTTTTAAGTTTCCATAAAAATCTCTTTTAATTTTTAATGATTTAATTTCTTTAATTTCTTTAATTTTTTTTTCTAATTGCTTGAGATCAAGGATAATTTGATTTTTTTTAAGTTCAGAATTAACTTTAACTATAACTCTATTTTCATTTATATTTTTTAAATTTTTTATAGTTATTTCTGGAGAAATATTTGTTTTTTTTAAAAAGTTTTCATTTAAATAAACTAAATTTTCCTTTATTTCATTGTTATATTTAAAAATCAGTCCTACAAAACTTATGATCACAATTAATCTGACTAATTTTCGCATTTTGAGTTTTCAACTATTATTTCAACCAGTTTTTTGAAATCTAATCCTTTTTTGAAAACCATTTCTGGAAGTAACGAGTTTTTGGTCAAGCCAGGTTGAGTATTAATTTCAAGTAAAAAAATTTCATTTTTTTTCTCATTATATCTATAATCTGCTCTACATAGGCAATTGCAACCAAGAAGATTATGCGCCAAAACTGTATTTTTGACTAGCTTTTCTTTTATATCATCCTTTATATTTGGATTCTGAATGTGTTTGGCAATTTTAACATATTTACTTTCAAAGTCATAAAACTCTGATTCAGAGACTATCTCGGTTATTCCACACACCCTATTTTCTAAAATTCCCACAGTTATTTCTCTTCCAGGAATAAACTCTTCAACTAATAAATCATTATAATTTTTTATTTCTTTTTTAAATTTATTAAATGTCGACAAACTATTTATTGTTTTAACCCCGATACTAGAACCACCATTTATTGGTTTAATAACAATCGGCAATCTATTTTTAAAATTCGAAATATTTTGAATGTTTAACTTTTCTCCTTTTGGACAAGAAATACCAAACTTTTCAAATAAAACTTTTGAAAAATATTTGTTCATCGCTAGTGCAGATGATAAAACTCCGGAATGAGTGTATGGTATATTAAGGCAATTAAGTATAGATTGTATCTGCCCATCTTCTCCAAATTTCCCATGTAAAGCGTTAAAAATTGCATCAGGTTTGTATTGTTCGATACTTTTTATTAAATATTTTAAGTTATTGTTAACTATTAGTTCTAAAACTTCGTATTTATCATTTAGAGCTTTTGTTACCTCGTTTCCAGTTTGCATTGAAATTTCTGACTCGTTAGAAATGCCACCTTTGAGAACAATAATTTTTTTATATTTTAACAAAATTCCCCACCCTTTCAATTTCCCACTCAAGTTTAATCCCTTTTTTTTCAAAAACTTTTTTGACTATTTTTTCTCCTAGAATTTCAATATTGAGTGAATTTCCTGGTAGTACATTAATTATAAAATTTGCATGTTTTTCTGAAATTTTTGCTGATCCAACTTTAATTCCTCTATAACCTACTTCGTCAATTAATTTCCAAGCCATTTTATCTACAGTATTTTTAAAAGTACTTCCTCCAGTTCTATTCTTTATTGGCTGAGAAATCTCCCTCTTTAGTTTTATTCTTTTCATTCTATTTTTTATTCTGTTTTGTTCTATTTTATTTATTTTAAAAGAAGCTTCTAGAAATATATGATTTTGCGGTATCGATACCTGTCTATAACTGAAATTAAGTTGTTTTTTGGATAGGGTGAATATTTTTCCATACCTATCCATAACCTTCACTTCAACTAATTTGTCACTTATTGATTGTTCATAACAACTGGCATTCATTCTTAAAGCCCCGCCTATAGTTCCAGGTATACCAATTAGAAATTCAAATCCAGTTATAGAATTTATAAGACAATAGTTCGCACAATCTAAATCTTTTGTTGCACATCCAAGAGTAAGGATTTTTTTATTTTTTTCTTGATTAATGTATTTAAAACCATTACCTAACCTAATCATTGCACCATTAAATCCTCCATCTCTAATTAAAATATTTGAACCTAAGCCAAGACAAAAGATTGGAATTCTTTTTGGAAGGAATTTTAAAAATAGTGAAAGTTCGCTTTCGTTATCTGGAGAAAAAAAAATTCTTGCGTTTCCGCCAGTTCCAAACCAAGTCTTATTTGCAACTTTGTGATTGAGTCTAATTTTCGATAGAACTGTCATTATTTATCTAAGTATTCAGAAAATAGATAAGCCAATTTAGTAATCGGACCAGCACCTAAAAATATAACATTATCATTAGGAAGTAAAACTTTTTTTATATTGTTGAAAAGTGGTAGTGGCTTATCTACACAAAATATATTTTTATTATTATTATTATTATTTAATATGGAATTAACCAAATATTTGTTTGTATATGGTTTAATTTTTTTTTCTCCAGCTGGAAATACTGGGAGAACGAATAAAATATCTGAATTTTTAAAGCATTTCACAAAGTCACTGAATAGTTCTTTTAATCTAGAATATCTATGCGGTTCAAAAATTACTATTATTTTTCCTTTGGTAATTTCTCGCATAGCAGAGAGTGTTGCGGAAATTTCAATTGGATGATGAGCATAATCGTCAAAAACTTTATTATTATTATTTGAGTAGACCAATGTAAACCTCCTTTTAACACCTTTAAAATTTAACAAAGCTTTTTTTATATCTGATTTTTTTATCCCAATATTAATTGCAACACTTATTGCCCCTAAAACATTTTTTAAATTGTGAATTCCAAGTGATGGAATTAATAAATTTTTAAGCTCGTATTTTTTTTTTCGATTAATCATTACATCAAAGGATGTGTAGTAATTTTTTTTTCTTTGAACTAATTTTACATTTTTTGGAAAAAAATCTGCTTTTGGTGAAAGACCATAGGTCACTATATTTTTATCAAAAAGTCTTGATTGAATTTCTCTTACATTCTCATGATCTATGCATAAACAAACAAATCCATAAAATGGAACATTTTGGGCATACCTCAGAAAAGCCTGTTTCAATTTTTCAAAGCTTTTATAATAATCTAGATGTTCAGGATCAATATTATTAATTAGACAAATATTAGATGGTAAAAATATGAATGATCCATCAGACTCGTCTGCCTCAGCAATAATCCAATCACCTTTACCCAATTTAGCATTAGTACCGTATTTATTTATTATTCCACCGTTAATAACAGTCGGATCAAGTTTTGCTTGTTCTAATAAACATGCAATTAATGAGGTTGTGGTTGTCTTCCCATGTGAGCCAGAAACTGTAATTGATGATTTAAGTCTCATAATTTCTGCCAACATTTTCGCTCTTGGAATAACTGCTATTTTTTGTCTTAAAGATTCTTTTAATTCATTGTTAGTACTTTTAATTGCTGAAGAAATCACTACTAAATCAATATTACTTATATTTTTTTTAAATTGACCGATATTTATTTTAATACCTAATTTTTTTAGCCTTACAATATTATAATTTTCAGAAATATCACTTCCAGAAATTTTAAAGCCCATTTCATGAAGAATTTCTGCTATTCCACTCATCCCGATACCGCCAATTCCAATAAAATAAATATTTTTACTTTTATTTAAAAAATTCATTAGTCATTATTTAAAATATTATTAATTAATTTTGTTATATTAACAGAAGCATTATTATCAAATTTTTTTTTCGTAAATTTAACTTTTTTTTTCTTAAGAATCATTTCTTGAAGTTCTTTTGCTAACATTCGTATATTTAATTTTTTTTCATTTACAATCATGCAATCATTTTTTTCAGAAAATTGAATGGCATTTTCATATTGATGATTGTCTTTTGAAGTAGGAAGAGGTATTAAAATAGAGTATTTAGATAAACTTTCAATTTCAAACAAACTCGATGCTCCACATCTTGAAAAAATAACATCAGCATTTTTCATCTGAGTTGGAAGATTATAAAAAAAATGGTTTAATTCATTCTTTAATTTTAAATTACAATATAATTTTTTTAGAGATAAAATTTCCTCTTTTCTAGATTGTTGCGTAATGTGAATTTTATTTAGTAATCTTTTATCTATAAATTTAAAAATTTCTGGAAAAATTTTTGAAAATATTGACGATCCTTGGCTACCACCAATGACTAGAATTTTGAAATAATTGTCATTTTTATTTTTCTTCAAATTTGCATTGAAAGAGCTTCTGAGAGGTAAACCAGTGAAAATTGTATTTTTTTGAGAAGAATATCTGGTTTTGTGAAAAGATAAAGCAATTTTTTTGGAAAATATTGAAAGCAATCTATTGGCTTTACCTAAAACAGCATTTTGTTCATGAAGAAGAACCGGTATGCTTAAAAATTTTGCTGAAATTACTGCAGGAAAACAAGTATAGCCTCCGAAACCTAATATCAGATCTGGTTTTTCCCTGAGAAAAATATAAAAAGACTCAAAAATTCCCAAAACAATTTTGAATATCTCTAACGGAAATAGAAATAAGTTTTTTGATACTGTTGACGAATTAATTATCTCAAAATTAATTTTATAACTTTCAAAGATTTTTTTACATCTTTTATCAGTTAAAACTTTAAAATTAAATTTATTAGTATTTTCAATTAATGCTATTGCTGGAAATACGTGACCACCAGTACCCCCCGCAACAATAAATATTTTTTTATTTTTCATTTAAATTAAATTTTTTTGTTAAACATAAAATAAAACCAATTACTAATGAGCAAGATAGATAAGACGATCCTCCATAAGACAAAAAAGGGAGGGTCATACCTTTTGTTGGAATTAGATTTATTGAGGAACAAATATTTATTATACATTGATTTATAAATACAAGTATTAAACCTGAACAAGCAATAAATACAAATAAATTTTTTTCTCTGATTATTGAAATTATAACTCTATAAAAAATCAATAAATATATTATTATAATAAATATTAAAAAAAAAAGTCCAAGCTCCTCTCCTGCCAAAGCAAAGATAAAATCTGAGTGAGCATCTGGAAGCCTTTCTGAAACTTTTCCAGAACCCAAACCTTTTCCAAAAAAACCTCCATTTGAAATTGCTTCTAGTGATTTCTTAATTTGATAATTATCTCCAAACTCATTGTAAAAATAATTTTTTAGTCGAAAACTTATATGGTCATATCTAAAAAAGGCAAATACGGATGTAAGAAATCCGACTAAAATAATTAACGCAACTACTTTAATTGAAATGCCAGATATAATTATTTGGGGTAACCACATCAAAAAAATTAGAATAAGCATCCCAAAATCTGGCTGAAGTATTAAGGATAAGCCAATTAAAAAAAATATAAAAAAATTGAACATTAGCGAATAATCTTTTTTTTTATGAAATCTACTTAATAAAAGCGCACTAAATATTGCAAAAGATGGTTTTAAAAATTCAGTAGGTTGTATTGTTATAAAGTATAATTTAATCCATCTTTTAGCTCCTTGTATCTCTCTGTCTAAAATAATAGGAATATACGAAAGAATTAGAGAAATTATAAAAATAATTATGGAAAATTTTATTAAATTTCTAACAGATAAATTGGATGTAGTTAGAATTATAAAAATTGAAATGGGAATAAAAAAAATATGTTTTTTTATTAGATAACCATCAGAAAGGTCATATCTATTTTCATAAGAGGATGAGCTGCTGAGAATAAGAAAAAAACCTATGAAAATTAATAGTAAGGAAAGTAGAAATATCCATTTGTCTATAGATAACCACCAATTTTTAATATTTTCTAGTTTAATTATCATTAATCAATTTAAAAACAATTTGCTTGAAGTATTTTCCCCTTGCTTCAAAATTATCAAATTGATCAAATGATGAGCAAGCTGGAGAAAGTAGAATATTGATTTTTTTATTTGACTTTTTTGCTGAATTAAACGCCTCATTTAGAGCATTTTCTAGGTTATTAAATTTTTTAGCTTTAACAAATTTCCTGAGGTAGTTAAAAAAAATCTCTGATGACTCACCAAAAGTAAATGCTTTTTTGACATTAGTGAGGTTTTTTTCAATTCCTAAAATTCCATTTTTTTTGGCTCTTCCGCCAAGAATCCAAAAAATGTTTGGAATATTGCTTATTGCTACTTTTGCTGATTGGTAATTTGTTGCCTTACTATCATTATAAAAACAAATATTTTTATATTTAGCAAATAATTCCAGTCTATGTTCTAAACCTTTAAATTTATCTAGACCAGCTAAGAAACTTTCATTTGAAATTTTTAAAATATTACAACAAGCATAGGTTGCAAGTAGATTTTGAAGATTATGCACTCCAACGTGGTTATTGGTATAAGCATCTGGTATTTTTAACTTTGAATTATCTATATTATTGATGATAAATTTTTTTTTTTTAACTTCTTTAATAAAGATTCCGTCTTCAATAGTTTGTTTAATGCTAATTTTAATAAGGTTTGAAAGAAATTTCGATTTAAATTCTTTTGCTATTAAGTTGCAAATCCTATCATCTATGCAGATAATTGCTGCATCATTTATTTTTTGATTTCTAAAAATTTTTAGTTTGGCCTTTATATAATTATCCATATTTAAATGTCTCTCAAGATGATCCTCTGAAATATTTAACAGAATTGAAATATCAAATTTTAGATCTATTGTTCTTTCTAGCTGAAAAGATGACGCCTCAAGTATTAATGTATCATTTTTCTTAATATTTATTTCGGTATAAGGATGACCAACATTACCGCAAGCATAAGACCTTATGTTATTATTATTTAGTATATGTTCTAAACATTTCGTAGTAGTCGTTTTTCCATTTGTACCCGTTACCCCAATTAGGGTTACTTTTGTTTTTAAAAATTTTAAAAATTCTATTTCACTAATAATTTTGCATTTAGAATCTTTAGCTAATTTAGCACATAAATGTTGTCCTGAACCGTAATGTGGAATTCCTGGACTTAAAATTAAATAATCGATTTTATTGAAATCAATTTTTTGAACTTTTGATAAATTTAAACCGACCTTTTTTGCTAAAAGTCTTTTTTGTGGATTATCATCCCAACAAATTAGTTCTAAATCATATTTCTTAAGGTTTTTTGCCAAGGAAAGGCCAGAAATTCCAAGACCAACAATTGCTATCTTTTTTTTTTCATTTAAAATAAAACTCATCTTAATTTTAAACTAGCTAATCCTAGCAAAGCCAAAACAATTGAAATTATCCAGAATCTAATTACAATTGTTGATTCTGACCATCCTTTCTGTTCAAAATGATGATGTAATGGTGCCATTTTAAAAATTCTATTACCAGTTAGTTTAAATGAAAAAACTTGAATTATTACTGAAACAGTCTCTAGAACGAAAAGTCCTCCGATAATTGCTAAAATAATTTCGTGTTTTGTTGCTAACGCAACTGCACCTATGGTGCTCCCAACAGCCAAAGAACCAGTATCTCCCATAAATACCATCGCCGGAGGAGCATTAAACCATAAAAAACCCAAACCAGCACCTATTAAAGCACTGCATATTATCACTAATTCACCACTTCCGTTAACGAACGGGATCTTTAAATAGTCAGCAAATATAAAATTTCCACTAAAATAAGCGATAAATGCGAATGAAAACGCGGTAATAATGACTGGACCAATTGCTAATCCATCTAACCCGTCAGTCAGGTTAACAGCATTAGCTGTTCCTACAATTATAAAAGCTCCTAATGGAAAATAAAAATAGTTTAAGTTGAACATTAATCCTTTAGTGTAGGGAACTGAAATAAGGTTTTTTAATTCTTCAGCTGTAAAATAATTCAGATAATAAATAAAAACAAATGCAATAATAAATTCTACAGTTAATCTAATTTTACTATTACTTCCATCAGGCGAATTTTTTTTTATTTTTTTATAATCATCTATTGCACCTATAACACCAAATGAAATGGTAATAAACAATACTAACCATACTAAAATATTTGATAGGTTGCTCCACAATAATATTGAAATAATTAAAGAAATTAATATTAAAGTACCACCCATTGTTGGAGTTCCAGCTTTTTTGATTATATGAGATTTTGGGCCATCAGACCTTATTGGTTGACCTTTTTTTTGGATCTTTTTTAAATATTTTATTAAACTGGGTCCTAAAATAAAACTTATAATTAATGCTGTAAATAATGCTCCTCCGGCTCTGAAACTAATATATTTAAATAAATTAAGAAAACTAAAATTATCTATGTAAGAGATGAAAAGGTGATAAAACATCTTATTTATTATCTAAAATTTTATTAACAATTTTTACCAAATTTATTGAATTTGATCCTTTGACCATAATAAAGTCGCCTTCTTTACAATTCATTGACAAATGATTGTATAAACTTGTTATATCATTGTAATGAAAGGATTGTATATTATCGGGTAAATTTTTATTTATTGTTTCTGAAAATGTTCCAATTGTATAAACAATATTTGGTTTGCTTAGTATTATTTTTTCAGTTATTAGCTCATGAAATTTTTTTGACTTATTTCCCAACTCCAACATATCTCCTATTATACAAATTTTTCTCTGTTGTTTTTTATCGGGAAAATTTTTGAATGTGCTCAATGAAGCCTCTAACGATAAAGGATTGGAATTATAGGAGTCATCCAATAAAAAAATATTTTTCTTTCTGAAAAAAACTTTTTTTATTTTTCCTCTACCATCCTCCGGTTCCAATTCAGATATTTTTTTTTTTACAGTTTGTAAATTAATATCTAAAACTTTCGATGTAGCAAAAATTATTAACCTATTAATTATCCAATGATAACCAAGATTATTACATATTATTTTTACTTTTTCGTCTAATAATTTGTAAGTAATTTCTAATTGGTTATTTCTGTATTTTTTAACTTTATGCACATGAAAATCCGACATTTTGTCAAAACCAAATGAAAAAGTATTTAATGATTTCTTTTTTGATTTTCTTAAAATTAATTCATAGAACTCTGTATCTTTTGGTATTATTGATATATTATTTTCTGCAAAATTAAATATGTCAGATTTTTCATTAGCAATTTCTTTTTGATTATTAAAATTTGAGATATGTGCAGGACCAATATTTGTTATTATAGAAATGTTTGGTCTAGAAATTTCAGATAGTTTTTTTATTTCATTGGGTTTGCTCATCCCAAGTTCCAAAATACAGATTTCAGTATTAGGATTCATTCTTGATAGACTTAAAGGCATCCCAATATGATTATTAAAATTTCCTGGATTACTGTGTGTTATAAATCTTTCACTTAAAATCTGATTTAACCATTCTTTAATTGTAGTTTTTCCAGAGCTACCTGTAACACAGATCATCCTACTTTTAGGTGCTTGTTGTCTAGAAAAAATTGCTAGTTTTCGAATAGCGTTAATACTATTATTTACCACAATCAGATTATCTTTATTTATTTTATTTTCAAATTTGTAAAAAAGTTTTCTTTCGACAATAGCTGCAGTTGCTCCATTAGAAAAAGCTTCACATACAAAATCATGACCGTCAAACTTTTTTCCTTTAATCGCAATAAATAAACAATTTTTATAACAATTTTTTGAATTAATTATTATATCGTTTATTTCAAAAGATTTTTTAAATCTTGTATCAAGAGCTTTTTCTATATTATTGGATGTCCAAAGTACCATTTTTTTTTAAAATTTTTAAGGCTTCTTCTTTATCATTAAAATATTTGTTTTCTTTTTTTATGATCTGAAAACTTTCATGTCCTTTTCCAGCAATAAGTAAAATATCATTTTTTTCTAAAATATTAACACCATATTCAATCGCTTTTTTTCTATTACCAATATTTTTAATTCTTCTATTATCGGATATACCTTTAAGCATATCATCCCTTATTTCTGAAGGGTTTTCAAATCTCGGATTATCATCAGCTAATATTACTGTATCAGAATATTTTAAAGCCTGTTTTGTAATTAAAGGTCTTTTTCCTTTGTCTCTTCCACCTCCACACCCAATTAAACAGATGATTTTATTTTTTTTTATTTTATTTAATGCTCTTAATACGTTTGTAATTGCGTCTGGGGTATGTGCATAGTCAATAAATATGTTGAATGATTTACAACCCAAAACTTTTTCAAGCCGCCCTGGTGGATTTTTAATATTTTTAAGAAAACGGAAGTGATTCTCTTCAAGGTTTTTTCCAAAAACTAACAATAAGGAACAAATTAAATTATAAATCTCAAAATTGCTATTAACATCAAATTTAAAAAAAAAATTCTTTTTATTAAGAATCATTTTTGTTTCTTTTATACTATTATTATCTTGAAAAGTATCAATTCTTAAAAAATTTGCTTTTTTACCATAATCAAGAACTTGGATACTTTTTTTTAAACACAAATTCAAAAAATGTTTTGAATATAAATTGTCAGAATTAATTATTGCTAAACTCTTTTTTTTCGTATGTTCGTCAAAAAGTTTAAGCTTACAATTTATATAATTTCTTATACTTAAATGGTAATCTAAATGATCTCTTGAAAGATTTGTAAAAGCGACTTTATCAAACTTTAGTGGATATAATCTATCTTGATCTAAACCAATACTTGATGCTTCGAAAATTACATGAGAACAATTTTTTTTATTAAATTCGTTTAATTTTTTAAAAGTTTCATGTGATGAGGGAGTTGTAAGTTGAGTATGATATTTTTCTTTTTTATCAAAAATAATACCTAAAGTTCCAATGCTAGAACACTTGAAATTTAGTTTTTCCCAAATTTGTCTTGTATACTCTGCAACACTTGTTTTTCCATTAGTTCCTGTAACTGCAATCGTTTCTACAAAGTAACTTTCATAATAAATTGAGGAAATTTCACCAATTAATTTATTAATTTCTCCAGTTTTTATTATCGGAATTTTATTAATATTTTCTTTTTTTATTTTTTTATTCAAATTGGTGTTGTCAGACAATACAATTATTATATTTTTTATCTTCGAAACATCATTGATGAAATCTTCTCCGTTAAACATTTGTCCTTTTTTGGCAAAAAAAATGAAATTTTCTTTTATTTGTTTTGAATTCTCAGATAAACCCTTAATAGTAATATTTTTTTGATTAATAAAATCAAAATCAGTCTTACATCTACTTAAAATATTTTTTATTTTCATTAATTATCAACAGTTTGTTTAAAAACAACATTTTCAATATTCTTTTCTCTTTTCGGTTTGATTTGTAAAATTGGAGCGATTTGACTTACGATATTTGAAAAAACTGGTGCAGCTGTATTTCCGCCATAATAATCGTTCTTTTTATTCTCTTTTTTTGGCTCATCAAAAATAACAAATAAAAGATATTTAGGTTTTTCAATAGGAAATGTTCCAATAAAAGAAGTAACTAACTTTTGATCGTCGTAATTACCATCAAAAATTTTTTTGGCAGTACCAGTTTTTCCTCCAACACTTAAACTATTTACCTTTGCTTTTTTTCCTGTACCCTCAAGTACGATTTTGTTTAATAATTCGTTTATCTTTTTAGATGTCATTTCATCAATAACTCTTTTTCTCTTTATTTTATTGGCTCTAAAAATTAATGTTGGGTGAACCTCGAATCCACCATTTACCAATGATGAAAATAATTTAGTTAGACTAATTGGTGTTAGAGAAATTCCATACCCAAAACTTATACTTTTTGAGATTTCATTATTCCAATTTTTTGGATAACTATTCTGAATAGTAAATAAACCTTTAATTCTAACATTTTTCTTTAAACCCAAGTTTTCCAAAAAGTTTTTTTGCTTTTCAATTCCAACCTTTTCAAGAATTTGAATACTTCCAATATTAGAAGATTTTGTAAAAATTGTATCAAAGTTTATTGGGTTTTTCGATGGGAAATCGTCTTTGATTATATGTTTTTTTGTTAGTTGATAATTGTTTGAAACATCAAATAGTTCATTTTCGTCAACAGAGTTATTTTCGTAAGCCATTGCAGCGTTAAAAATTTTTAAAGTAGAACCCATTTCAAATCTTGAGGTTGTAATTAAGTTATTTTCAGTAAATGGTTTTATAAGACTGGGATGATTAGGATTGAAATCTGGTAAGGATATCATAGAAATTATCTCTCCGTTATCAACATCAAGGAGTACACTTGCGGCAGCTTTAGAATTATATTTTTTCATACCAATTTTTATTTGCTCATAAACAATATTTTGAACTCTCATATCTAAAGTTAATTTTACGTCATTTCCATTTGATAAAGTTTTATTGAGGTTACGTTCTAATTTACTTTGTGGTTCTCCATGTCTTGACATGAAACCGGTTACTTGAGAGAAGAGATGATTCTGTGGATATACTCTTTTAATTGAATTTTGAAAAATCAATCCTGGTTCGCCAATTTTTTTAATTTCATATTCATCATCTTTTGAAAGATATTTTTTTACAAGTTTGTACTCATTTTTTTCAAATACTTTTTCGAAAAAAACTTTATTCTTTTTTGGAAAGATCAGTTGCAATCTTTTCCTTGTTAATTTCTCATCAATAATTTTTTTAGGGTCAATGTATAAATCTTGCATTAAAATTGATGCTGAAATAATTTCTTCGTTTCTGTCGAGAATTTTTCCTCTTAACGGTTTATTTACTACTTGAATTTCTTTATTGTCAATGACTTGCTTAATATCTAAATTATTGACCAAATTGAATATTATTATTAAAAAAATAAGATTATTTAATAAAAAAAAAAAAAAGATGATATTTTTTCCTGACTCAATTATTCCCTGAGTGTTCCCTGTTCTTAGGATTTCATTATGATTTTTAATTCTAATTTTTTTAGTATTAAAAATATTTTGTTTAATTGTTTTAGGTAAAACATTGTCAAAATTAAGTTTTCTTAAATTGCTCATTTGTCTATATCTAATTTTTACGGAAGTAATTAATATCTTCGAGATTTATTGGTTCCAGCCTAAGATTATTTTGTTTGTTAACTAACTTTAAATTTTTTGACCTTTTAATGTAAGCCCAATTAATTTTTTTAAGCTCAATAATCGACTGGATTTTTTTATTTTCATTTAATAATAAAAGTATTTCTTTCTCTTGTTTACTAATTTTATAATTCATAAAACCACTTACAGAGATTATTAGAAAAAAAATAACGATATCAAAATATTTAATCATAGTTTTTCCGCTACTCTCATTTTCGCTGACCTAGCCCTTGGGTTATTCTTAATTTCAGTCGATGATGGCTTGATAACCTTTTTATTAATTATTCTAAGACTATTTTTTCTCTCATTTTGAATTTTTTTGGGTAGGTTTCTATTGTTTTCAGATAAATACCCACTATTTTCTCTAAAAAATTTTTTTACTATTTTGTCCTCTAAAGAATGGAAAGAAACAATTATTATTCTTGACTTGGAGTTTAAAATTTTTAAAGATTTTTTTAAACACTTCTCTAATTCCTCAAACTCCCGATTAATATATATTCTTAAAGCTTGAAATACTTTAGTTGAGGGATTTATTTTAAAGTTTTTTCTAAAACTTATTGTCTCGTTTATTATTTGAGATAATTCTAGTGTAGTTTTTATTTTTTTTTTTTTTCTAGCTAAAATAATATTTTTTGAAATTTTTTTAGAGTATTTTTCCTCTCCGTATCTATAAAATATTTTACTTAATTTCTCTTCAGTGTAAGTATTAATTATTAATTCTGCAGATAGGTCTTTGCTATTTTGCTGTTCCATTCTCATATCTAGAGGTCCGTCTTTATTAAATGAAAATCCTCTTTCTGCTTTTTCAATTTGAGTATTAGAAATTCCTAAATCTAATGTAATTCCATCAACTTTGTCTCTTTCAAAAAATTTAAGAGTCTCATCAATTTCACTAAATTTAGAGGTTTTATAGTAAAATCGACCTTTATATTTTTTTTTCAATAAGAGTGCGTAATTTTCTGCCTCAAGATCTCTGTCAGATGCTAAAACCTGACATTTACAATGTGCTAAAATTTTTTCTGAATAACCACCTTGACCAAATGTCGCGTCAAAATACACTTTATTTTCTTGAGGATCTAAGAAACTAATTATTTCATCACACATTACTGGTTTATGGGGTTTTTGCCTAATTAGCTTGCCTCCTCAGAAAAGCTGGTATTTCTAATAGTTCGTCATCTGAATTATTCTCTTTTTTTTCTGCAATTTCTAATTCATTATTTTCTTTAAAAAAGTCAATTTCTTCTTTTTTTGACAAATTATTTTCAAAATCAAGTGTTGGTGAACTCAGTTTAGATGTATCGGGTTGCTCTAAAACATTATTTTCTATAATTTCTTTAGAGATTAATATTTGCTCATCTTTTTTTTCTGTATTCTCTTTTTTACCAAATATTCTACTAAATAAAGATTTAGGTTGTTTATTTAATTCTTTTTCTATTTTAAAAGACTCTGCTTTTTTTTCAAATGCATTTATTTCAGTTTTTATGTCAGACTGTTCATTTTTATTTTCTGAGGTTAAATCTATAAAAAAGTTATCTTGTTGTGATAGTAAGTCTTTTTTTTCTGAAAAATTATCGTTTTTTTTGTGAGCTAAACCTTTATTTTCGTTTTCATAACTGGTTACTTCTGCAGCATCGATATTATTGACTTTATTTTTTAAATATATTTCAGACTCAATACCAGTAGAAATGACTGAAATTTTGAACTTTCCTTCTAGTTCATTATCATTTGTCAAACCCCATATAAAATTAGCATTTTCATCAGACTCTTCTCTGATTCTATTCACAGCCTGATCGACTTCATGCAAAGTAATATCTTCTCCTCCAGTAATATTAATTAGCACACCCCTAGCACCAGACATTGAATTATTTTCAAGAAGTGGATTTGAAATGGCTTCCTCTGTAGCTTTAATCGATCTCTCATTACCTTCAGAGATACCTGTTCCCATGTGAACTTTTCCAGTTTCACTCATTACAGCCTTTACATCAGCAAAGTCATGATTCATTATTCCAGGTTTAACCATTAGGTCAATTATACTTCTGACACCATCAATCAAAACATTATCTGCAAGTTGTAACGCCTCCGAGATGGGGGTTTCAGGTTTGGCAAAATGATAAATATTTTGATTGGGTATTACTATCAAATTATCCACATACTTTTGTAGTTCTTTTATACCATTGACTGCCTGTTCCATTCTCCTGTTCCCTTCCATTTGAAAAGGTTTTGTGACAACACCAACAATTAAAATACCCATATCTCTAGCAATCCTTGCAATAACTGGAGACGCACCTGTACCGGTTCCACCTCCCATTCCTGCAGTAATGAAAACCATGTTTGAACTTTCTAGATATTCCTCTATTTCTGATACTACCTCTTCTGCTGCTTCTTTACCAACCTCTGGATTAGCACCTGCTCCCATGCCTTGGGTGCAATTAGGTCCAAGTTGTAAAGTTTGTTCTGCAAGAGAATGTTTGAGTGCTTGACTGTCTGTATTAACATTTAGAAATGAAACTCCATTTATTTCTGAACGGATCATACTATTAACTATATTTCCACCAGTACCACCAACACCAATAACTGAAATTTTTGGTGATAGATTATTTGATGTTGATGGCATTTTAAGATGAAGTGTCATTATTTTCTCCTATTTTTGAGGTTTGCTGAGGGTATTGGTTTGAATTGAGGGTTTAGTTTTCTGTTTGATGCTATTTTTAAAATTTTTCTTTTTTGTTCTTCATATAAATCAGGTTCCCAAATTTGAAAAGTTGGACCTAACCCAACAAAAAGAGCGTGTTCTTTGATTTTAGAATGTTTTAAAAGTTTTTTGGGTAAAATTACTCTTCCTTCTCTGTCAAAAGGTAATCTTTCAGCCTCACCAAAATATAGAGAAATTAAATCAAATTCTTCTTTTGAATATCCATCATTTTGATCAAGGTTATCAGCAATTTCTTCCATTCTATCAATTCCACAGGAGTCAATACATTGATTTGAGTAAGATGGAAAAGCAATTATTCCGTTAAAACTTTGTTCAGATATTGTTGATCTGAAATTTGAAGGTACAGAGACTCTCGATTTTGAGTCAATCTTATTTAAAGTTGTTGATAAAAAAAGTGCCATAATTATCCTTAAACAAAATCTATATGGTATATTATGGGATTTTATGGTATTTTGCACCAAATTTCAACAAAAAGTTTGCTAGATAATTTATAAGCCGGATTTTGTACTGATTACAGCAATGACTATTCATCTTGAGTGACTGTTACCAGTCACTTCTAGCGTCTCACCTAGCAATACGAAGAGTGTCGTATGTTCTTGACGAACCTTGCTTTTTAGACTTGCTCCCAGTGGGGTTTACCCTGCCATTAATGTTGCCATTAATGCGGTAAGCTCTTACCTCACCATTTCAACCTTACCATTATATATGGCGGTATATTTTCTGTGGCACTTTCCCTAAGGTTTCCCTCGCCGGCCATTAACCGGCACCGTCACTCTTTGGAGTCCGGACTTTCCTCCTTAAAAGGCAGTCATTTAATTACCTAGCAATTTTTTATACAAAAAAAAATGATTACGAGTCAATTTATTTTTGATGAATTAATTTCTTCAAAATTTCAGAAACGTGTAAACTATTCCGTGAAGGAGAGTTGTGAAGGTTATCTGGCAAAAAATGTCTGTGGAAAGAATTAATTGTCTTAATATTGTTTTCATTTCTGATATAAAAATTTTTGGAGTCTACAAAATATCCAATTTCCATAAGATTTTCTAAAAATTTTTTTTCATCTTTTTTTTCTAGAGATTTACAAAAGTCGTAATGTTTATTTTTTATATTTACCCACAAACCAAATGAACTTTCTGAAAGTAATTTCCACGGAAAATAGATACCTGGATCAATTTTTCTCTGAGGAGCAATATCACTGTGACCAAGAAAATCTTGAGTTCTAATGTTGTATTTCTTTTTAAGAAATTTTAAAATATTTAACAACGAAGAAATTTGTTTTTTTGTAAATCTTTTTTTTTTTCCCTCTCCCTCATTTACTAACTCAATTCCTATTGAATTATCATTTAAATTCTCCTCATTATTCCAGTATGAAATCCCGGCATGCCATGCTCTTTTTGACTCATCAACTAAATTATAAACTTTACCGTCTAAGTCTAGTACATAATGACAGCTAACTTTTCTTGTTTCAGATGTTAAAAGTTTTAACGCCTCGTTAAAAGACCTTGTTTCTGTATAATGAATTATTACATACTTTATTTTTATATTTTTAGGTCTATTATCAAAATTTTTTGATATATAATTTTTATGGATTGAAATATTCATTTATATTTATTAATCTTAACAACTATGATTAAAATATTAATTTTCATTATTTTTCTTTTTCCGTCAATTTCTTTGACAAATGAATTTGTTTTTAATTTAAAACAAATTTCAACTTTTGTCATGGAACCTGATAATAAATCTCCTATAATATATCCATTAGAAATTGGACATAAAATGAAACTTAAAAAAGAGAGTGGAGGTTGGTACAATGTTCTTGACGAAATTACGGGTATCGAGGGGTGGGTTTTAAAGTCAGATTTTGGTACTGAGAAACCAAAAGATATAATTTTAAAAAAAAATTATGAAGACTCATTTTCTATATTTCGTGAAAGAGTATTAGAAATGAGCTCATCAATAAAAGAAGCTATTGGTGTTGAGACTTTTTTGGAGATTCAACATTTAGGAGGAGTTTCTGCCTCAATAATAGCCTCAGATGAATGGTTCAGTGGAAGAAGACACCAAGGGCAAGCTTTTCAGGTATATGAGATGTGGAAAAGTCAAAATCAAACTCCTTCATTCCTGTCTTTTAAAAATAAAAATAATGAAGAACAATTTATTGTGATGTCTGGTCCACATAGACCAAGGTTACTTAGGGCTAATAAAAAACCTTAATGAAGCTAAAACTCTTTATATTTTTTTCATTATTTGTCTCTTTTTCATTACTTTTATTTTTAGCACTTTTAGATAAAACAAAGATCAACGATTTTGTTCAAAATGAAATTTCAGAAAAATTCGGTAAAAATATTTCTTTTAGTGATGAAATAAAATTTTCTATTTTTCCACAACCTAAAGTTACATTAAAAAATTTAATGCTTCGAGATAATTCGAACCTCTACCAAATCAATATAAAAAAAGTTTTACTTCACAGTAACTGGAAACTTATCTTCAAAAAAGAATTTAAAATCAAAAATATAGAACTTATCAGACCTGATATAGGCATTGATTTGACTAGAAAAAAAAACTTTTTAAAACATAACATTAATTACAATCAATCAAACTTTTTAGAAGACTTAAATATCAAATTAAAACGCTATTTTACTTATTTTGATTCTTTAAAACTCTCAGATGGAAAAATCAATTTATTTCTAAACAATTCCTCGGAAAAATTTAATTTTAATATGAAAGTGCTTAACAAAAAAGAAACTAAAATTTTTGGTAATATCAAAATCAACAAATTTAATTCAGATATATTATACGATATTGAAACAACCGACTTTTTGAATTCTAATATAAATCTGGAGTATTTATTTAAGGATGAAATAAGCCTTAAACAAAAAATTTTAATTTCAGGAATTTTTTCTGTTCAAAAAAAATCACTATTATTTAAAGGTAATTTAAATTCAGAGTATATAGATTTAAATAAATTGTTACCATTGGATTTATTCAGTCTTGATAAAAACAATGGTTTTTTTTTGGTGACAAATGATTTGAGTCCAGACACTCAATTTTTAATAAACATTGATGGAGAGGTAGGGAAAATAAAGTTTTTGGATCACATAACTGAGCAGTGTAAATTTAATATTAATATTAATGAAAATAAACTTATTATAAGAGATTTTCAGTCTA
>MDTB01195219.1_pt1 | contig 40807 bp, 21 predicted proteins | sample 811161 | NCBI WGS metagenome assembly MDTB01 (sample SAMN05326650, study PRJNA326480) | marine metagenome | isolation source: seawater | place: Mediterranean Sea | collected 2009 | reverse complement strand
CAGCATAGCCGTTATTGCAACTCCTTCCACAGGGGCCCCGGTGTCCTGCGCCGTGACTATCGTACGCCCTTCGATTAACCTGTTACCGTCGACAATTATGAATGAAGATGGGTCAAACTGGAAGGTGACTTGGACGCGCATGAGTATGGTGTGATTCGAGCTCCCCTCGTTGAGGTATGAAGAGACAGGAGGAGCGACCTCTATTGTCATCTCGAGATAGCCTGCGCGATAGTAATCAAGAGCAGGTGCTTCAATCACAAAATGCCCCGTGGATTCATCCCATGAAATTGTGGAGGGTCGTGATTGTCCCTCCCACCCGAGAGTGATGTCGACATTACTCACTATCTCTGAGGACCCGCCAACCTCGAGCACTCTTCCCTCAATTCTTATCGGATTATTCGGATCACTTCTGATCACGCTAGCATCCGACCATATGATTTGTACATCGATATCAGCACGGGTTAACACTGTTGTATTAGACACGGAGGGCAGGTACAACTCTTCCCCGTCGAATGATACAGATAGCCCATGTTCGCCCCTTTGGAGGGAAGATTCGACAGGAATATCGAATGAGAATATGCCACTTGCACCCACAGCGGTGGATAGGATTTGTTCCCCATCAAGGGAGATGTGGACTATTCGGCCTTCGAGTCCTGGGGCTCCGATAGTATCGTCATCATACAATCTTCCAACGAGTTCCCACGTACCCCCGCGAGTCACCGAGGGCTGCTCTATCTGAAGTGATATTGCAGTGTGATACGCGATCGAGAGTGTTTGTTCGACACTAGAGGATCGGTAGTATCCCTGCTGAGGGGCCACGGCGACGATAGAATGGTTCCCGACGGTCAGTGCTTCAGGGATATTCCAAAGAATCTCCCATGAGCCATTTTCATCCGATAGAGTTACTCCAATGAATACATCATCCACCATTATTTCTATGGTATGATTCTCCAAGAATCCACCAGGTAGATTGTCTTTAACGGACCCTCTTATCGATATCTGATCCCCCACCGCAGCAGGGGGGATCACATCCATCGAGATGATCGTAGGAGCGTAAACGGTGAAAACTGTGCTACCATCAGAAGGAAGTACAAACACCTCTCCGAGGAAGGCTGCACGCACAACTCTTGGGCCGAGCGGCATGTCGGATGGAATTGGAAGATAGACTGAGAAGTTGCCTTCCTGGTCGGCAACGGCATCTGTCACGAAATTACCTTCGATAGAAATGGAGACGGTCCTGCCGGGGAGTACCCTGCCTATGCCATCAGTGATGCGTCCTTCGATCAAGAGCAGGTCGTTTCTATCTACAGATGATGGAGGGGTGACGATAATGACCTGCGATGTCTGTGTGGCGTTATATTCAGAAGTATCTGTGGAGGGGAGATAAAATTCAGGGTTGAGTGAATCCCCTTGACCCATGGGGTCGACCCAAGTGAATCCTCCAAGGAAGTTTACTGTAGCATTATGGGACCCATAATCGACGTCCAGGGGCATGGGGACGGTGATTGCCCACGCGCCAGTAGTTGCATTAGTCAAAACTGTGAATTCGGGGCCCATGTCTATTCCATCGATTGAGAGTCGTACCAGTCCGGAAGAAGGCAAGGCCGATTCGATAAGCGGCATGCCATGCTCATCAAGGAGAGTTCCTGCAAGAGTGATGGCCTCACCCGCGATCCCCGTCCCAGATACAGACGTTATGGCGAGGACTGTCGGAGCCAGTATCACGACACGCGTCGTATCTGTGCTACTTGCCAAACCAGTGGTGCCAGCGAGTCCGTTAAAGGAGGCGGAGACATCCATGAAGCCTGCGACGCGGTTTTCGTCAACCGTAAAGGAATAACTGGCAATACCATTTTCATTAGTTAATGATGTTCCATTGAACACCCCGTCGACGGAGAAGGAAATTGAAGACTGGGGGACAGGGGCCCCCGTATTATCGGTCAGGGATACATTCACTGTAACATCATCTCCTCGGACGGTTCTCTCATCGGGATCTAGATCCGAAGGTACAAGGATGAATGTTGCAGTGAACCCCCTGCTATCGAAAGTTGCGGAGCCACTGCTTTCCGTGAAGTACGAGATTGCTGGCAGGTATGTGGCCTCTACCAGATGAGTTCCGCGGGGAATGTCGGCATCCAGTGCCATCCTGACTGTCCAGGATCCGTTTGGCGCTACTGCGAATGAGTTCAATGTGAATCCATCATCAGAGCCGTCGAGTTGAAAATTTAGGCTGAATGAGAGTAAATTGCCTGAACGGTCAGTGATTGTTGAGCCATTGCCGCTGAGTAATGATCCCGTTATCTCGAAGGAGCCGCCTGCCGTTGGGTTGGAGCTTATTGGGTCGACTATTAACTGCGTATTCGACCTCACAGTCACTTTGAATGTGGAGGCGGATGTTGCGAGCAGCGTGGTTGTGCCGTTGAAAAGGAACTCTATCTCTATCAAGCCCAAGGGGTGGTCGCTAGGCACAGTGAACTCGAAGGTGATCGAGCCGTTCGCCTGGGTTAGTTGAGAACTCATCCAGGTGTGGTGGAATCTGGCTACAACATTTGCCTCTTCGATAGGGAGGTCGTCATTAGATTCCTCGACGAGCATGGCGGAGAAGGAAATGGTGCTTCCACGGTCTACAATAGTAGCTAAGCCAGGTTGTATCTGTGTGAATTCTGTGACTCCTACTACCAGTATGTTGTCCGTGCCTGTGGACGTAAGATAGAACGGTGTAGACCCATTTATGATGCTCACTGCAAGTGTCTTGTTGCCACTTTCAATACCGTCTGATTGCGGATCTGTTGGGACAATTATCGTGAAAGAGCCGTTTGGAGAAGTTAGGATGGAAGGGACAAGTAGCTCGCTGTCATCGTTCAAGAACCATACTTGGAGTGCCATTGGGCCACTTACTGAGCGGTTATCGTCGACAGCATCTATGACTCTCCCGGATATTGAGAAGCTTTGTCCTGCTACAACTGAAAGAGGGACTGAATCAATCATTATGCCACTTGCAACTATAACGGCCGCTTCCGTTATGGTTTGGTTCCCCGTTCGCCTTGAGGCGTTCTCCTGATCTATCAAATCCGTCAAATCATCATCGACGACCATTGTTAGATTGAACATACCAGGCGGTATGTCCGCAGGCATGGTGGAATTCAGTAACACTGATCCTTCAGAAGAAGTCGCCTGCGTGATCAAGAGGGTCTCATTGGCGCCACCTAAATCGAGCCACATGGAGACATCCACGTCACTCAAGAGGCTCGAATCTGCAACATCCGACACTATTGCAGTGACTTCGAATGTGGTTCCGGCTACCACTTCAACCTGCTCGGGATTGGCGGATATCACATGCTCCGTCTCAATACCCATTGATTCGAATAAGCTGCCATCGAATGGCACCACGTAATATGGGCCCTTATCCTCTGGGCTTTGGGTGAATGAGAAGGCAATTTGAATCTCATAAACAGACGAAGGAAGATTGACCGGGGTGTTGAATAGGATAGAGAAATTTCCACTAAGAGGATCTATCCAGCCCTGGGTGAGGAGGTTCCATGTCGTATCGGAACCATCAGGCAAGTCATCTTCTAATGGGACTGATATGTCGATGTTTATCGAGGTGTTATTGCCAAGTACAGGCACTGCGAGCAGGGAGTCAGAAAGTGATCCATTGATCCACCCCCCTGTATTTCTGTGGTACCAGTCTCGATCCAATGCCCATGTTACCAGCGCCTCCGCTTGCAAACGATGGTAATTTAATTCTACAAGGGGCTTGAGATATTGCGATCCTGAGTAGTTTAACAGCCACGAATAGTCTCCTGCACCAACATTGGCATTATCGCCAGGAGTCCAGACTATCTGTATCTGAGACTCACTTGATGCCTCTTGGGACCATTCCTGAACTCCGTCGTAATCTAATGAGAAGTTTCCGGGGTATTCCTGTAGAGGTGTGTTGGTGTGATCGGTGAGCTGCACTGAAACGGTAGCCTCGACGCCTCGCAGAGACGGTTCAAGGGCGTACTCTAGTTTCAGGTAACCCAATATTCCAAATTCATCTTCAAATATTTCAAAGTCAGATGCGAACAACCCGTCCGCCTGGTACCTGAATCTTACATCAATTAATCCGGACGGGATGGGTATATCGTTCTCGGAGAAGTTCCACGTGATCTGGAAAGACCCTGCCTGTCCCGACCATGTGGAGTTGTTGAGATACCATGACGTGATAGGAGTAAAGTCTCCAGATGAAGCGGCTGAGCGTATATCCATGAACAGAGTCCCATTCATAGGTTCTGGCGTGGACCCCCTACTCAATGCAGTGCCGTTTATCGAAACATCTTCGTTAATGCCGAGGAGGCTGGAATTGGAGCCCTGGCCTTCTAGCGAGATCAAGAGGTCTGGAGCCAGTGTCACATTCAGTTGGAAATCAACGCCAAGAGGCCTGACATGGGGCGATGTGGATGACAAGTCCAAGCCATCCTCCCTCCAACCTTCGAACCATAATCTGGCGTCAATTGGGCCCAATGGTTCATTCTCGTCTACAGTAACAGGGAATTGAAAGAAGCCTCTGCTGGATACATTTGTGGAAATATTCACTATCCCATTCAAAGTAGTAGTATACTCGAGGAAGACAGTGAACGCAGAGGACCCTGTCAGCTCATCGTCGAACTCGCTCGGATCGGTCAAAACTTGATTCTCCCAAGCGAATATGCCCTCCAGATCTGTTGTAACTCCTGCTCCAACCGGGGGTAATTCAGCAGGTTCTGGACTTGAAATCTGCATTGTCGGGTCGTCTGTGAGATTGAGTCCCCATGTTGAAGACGCGTCTTCGGCTAAACCATCCGAGGCAGTCATAACGAGATACGGAACACTGCCGGATCCAAGTATCTCTATTGCGAACGAGGCCAGTCCTGGACGGGGATAGTCAATCGTAGAAGATGTTGAGTTTAATCTGAACCAACCTGTTTCATTGGTCGTGGTAAAAGAAAATGGATTCAAAGCAGAATCCAGTGGCGGCTCCAAGATTATGCTCTGTGGGATTATATGGGCTCTTATTGGAACATTAGAGGCTGAAGAACCATTTTCCGTGAATATGATCCGACCTTCGAAGAATATCTCCTGTTGACCATTCCTGTCATGATTCCCAACGGTCCTAGAAACATCGACTATCGAAATTGGGGGCGGAGGGGGGCACGCCTCGAATGGCTGCCAACCGAGATCGATTCCACCTAGATTCTCATTAGTCTGAAGATGCGCCTCCACCCACGACGTAAGGTGCCTGCCATAGAACATGAATGATGTGTTATCGGCGTTCTGTGTGCCGTCACTTAGCCCAATTACCTTCCTCGAGGGAATTCCAGCAGTACGTAACATGAGTGCGAAGGTGCTCGAATATTCGTCACATGTTCCGATTCTTGCATCATCTAATATCCATCTCGATATATCGTTTGGACCCCCTATTTGCGATGAGGCATTCTTGAATCCGGATCCTGAAGAGCTCCAATTGAATTGTACAGTTTCGTTCCCATTGACGATGAAATTGGCTATCGCCTCTATCTTCTCCCACGCCGAAAAGGCGCCTGAAGACGAGATAATCTGATTGGTAATCTGAGCAGTTCTGTTGGTATCGTCATTGCTAGGATAGTTGAGTCCAAAAGAACTTGATGCAAACGCGATGGATTCCTGCTTGTATGTATTTGTGATATTATAATCTGGGCTACTTATTGAGAGCGCCGTTACAGATGCATCCTCTACTATGATGTCCCGCGTCGTATTGGTGACATTCATAGTGGCCTCTGGCTCCATTATGGTGCTGATAGTCTGTACATTGTATGGCAAGACTAGATGGCCGCCTGGGGAGCCCAGTCCTTGGAATTGATATGCTACATCCCAGGAAGGGGATATTCCGCCCGACACAGAGACATCGGCTAGGCCTTGAGATATCTCTTGCTCTAACGGGATTTGCGTAAGGCCGTAGAGCGTCTGATTTACGCCCCATGAGCCATTCAGATACTCGTCGAAAGTGTACCACCGGTAGAATGGCGTGATTGACATGTTTGCTGAGGTATCGGTATTGGTGGCTACGAGCAATAATGTATCGGGGGATAAGGAAGAAGATGCATTGAGTGGGTCTAATCCAAGGGCGATCTCCTCTCCATCAGGTATTCCATCGCCGTCGGTGTCCGGATCTAGAGGATCTGTGCCATCCTGCTCTTCATTGAGATCTGGGATGCCGTCCCCATCGGTATCCAGGGGATTCATATCATCTGAAGGATTATTTTGGGGGTTTGTGCCATCGAAATATTCCTGTAAGTCGCTGACGCCCCCTTCATCGGTATCTGAGGCATTCCACAAAGTAATCCACCCATCAAATGATCCGTTAGTCAAATCTATGCTTGCATATGTTAGATCGCATCCCGTTGTATTCTCAAAGTAATCGTTGAGACCATCCGAGTCGGAATCAAGCCTATTAGAGCATGGTTCGCCAGGGATTGTGCCGTCTATCCACACTTCCGTCCAGTCGTCCACCCCATCGCCATCAGTATCGACTAGATTCGGATCGGACATATAGCCGTACGTGGAAAGTATCTCTTCCCAATCTGCAAGTCCGTCGCCATCTGTATCAGCATAATCATCATCACACCACGGATCATTGACTGCTCCTGCAGTATTGTTCCAACACCAAGACCCGTTGTAAACATTGATCCAGACGGTATTATCTGGCGGCATTGGATCAACCTGATCCAGATCAGTGCCAACACTTCTCCCCCAGGTGAATGGAACTCTTGTTCCGTCGTCGAGGATGTAGGCGGCTAACATACCGTTTGGACTTCTCCAGTTGGGTCCTTCGGGAACGCCTTCTGTCGAATTCAATGATATCTGAACAGCTACAGAATCCCAGCTTAGAACTGTTCGATTGACTACTGAACTACTCATGCATGGATCTGTACCATGCATTTCCCCTTCAGTGCCGTCATCCACGCCCCCTGAGTCGGTATCTGCCACGTCCCACTGGGTGCACGTGATATTCTCCATGTAATTTGGAATGCTATCTCCGTCTTCATCGCCATCGTCCTCTATTCTTGTAGGGTCAGTCTCGCCAGGATCTACATCTCCATCGAGATTCAGATCTTCGAAGCCGTCATCGAATGGGTCGCCATCAGTATTGTTGTTTCGTGGGTCGGACCCAAGAGGGGGGTTGCCATAACTCCCATTTACCTCAATACCGTCCAGTATTCCGTCGCCGTCCGTATCTACGGCAGTCGGATCGGTAAGCAGAGTCAGTGCCTCTCTGGAATCGTTCAGGCCGTCGCCGTCAGTATCGTTGGAGAAGGGATCTGTGAATGTTATCGAGTCGACTTCGGCGGTAAGAAACTCACAACCGCCAGGCCCCAACATCAGGACAGGGTCGCAAGGGCTCTCAGTCTGGGTGCCATTGACCGGGCCGGGCCGGAAATACTGAGTCGGGGGGAAGGTGGAGCCATTTCGTGTGGTCCAGCCAGGATTGACGTACTCCCATAGATTTAGCAATCCATCATCATCAGGATCGCCGTAGGCACCATCATCCCCGGTACCATCTGTTGGATCAAGGCCGAATGCTATCTCCCAGCCGTCATCCATCCCATCGCCGTCGGTGTCCCATCCATCGACATCCTCGTCTACAAGTCCGTCTCCATCATCATCATTTGTGGCACAATCAGCATCACCGTCAAAATCTGGATCTGCTGAATCGACTAGTCCATCATGGTCATCGTCGAAACCATTTGTGCACAAATTGCCCGCAGGATCTTCATCGTAACCATCAGTTCCATTTCCTTGGATAATTTGCATTGCTGACTCTTCATCCCAATCGCTGACGGGAACAGTACCATTCCACCAAACGCCGTTATCCAAAACTGCAGGCGTAGTTACATCGTCCCAGCCAGGGGGTATAGACCAAAGATACTCATTGAGATTGGTAAGTAGGTCTCCGTCCGGATCGCCTGTTGAGCCATTCAAGTCGTTGGGGGACAAAGGATCTAGCCCGTATTTCCACTCCCATCCATCAGGGAGTCCATCATCATCGCTGTCCCAATCTTGAGGGAGCGTATTGATGTAGAATTCTAGGCCATATGGAAGGCCATCGCCATCAGCATCGAGAGAGGCTGCGGCCTTCATGGAGCCAATATGGATCATGGACACCATGGATGTAAGCATCAAGGCTACAATTACGATGGCTGAACGCCTCTCTCCGCCTCGATGGAGCCCATGCATGTCAACAAGGCCCATTCAGCAGGCACTTAAGAGGAATGGAGCATCGTTCGGACTGGTCACACTAATTCGATGTCATCGTCGAATGCGTCTTCATCGGGAATTTCGATGGTTGGTGTGGACTCTACCTCGATCGTTGGTTCTGACTGCATCTCGTTAGACAGTGCATCTAGTAGCGCCATTTGAGCTGCGACCCGTTGACGGCTGAGTCGAGATTGGAATCCTGCGAAGACAAGCAGCACGGCGACGCCGAGCACTATCCAAGTGGAGCCGCGTGGATGAGTTATCTCATTCACCAGCAAGTCGATGATTGAAGAAATATCGACGACCATCATGAGAGATAGTTCCGCAGTGAACTCCTCGGGCCATGCCTGATCGGTTGCAAATGGGCTGGCTTTAACCAAGACGGGGACCCTGTCGCCGTTATTCGCATCGGAGGGTGCCAAAACACGAATCCTGAATGTTACTTCTTCGAAGGGTCCGATCTCCACCAGCGGAGAGCCGGAGGGGCCCTCTACGTCCACTGACCAACCCTGCTCGTCGACTTCTGCGGACAGAAGCACTGTCTGCGGGCTGTTTCCTTTGTTCTTCACCTTGATCTGATATGCATACTCGTCGCCGGGTGATAATCCTCGATTCGAAGTGACCTGAACCAACTCGAGAAGGGGGTCATCAGCCTTTACGTTGAGTGTGATGGCTAGATCGAAATATCTAGCCTCCTCATCCTCGGCAGATACATCCTCTTTGACGCGTAGGTATATTGTGTGGTTTCCCTCAATGACCTGCGATGTCATCTCTATCGTCATGTAGAGTTCTACAAAATCTCCTGGTCCCAAGGTGACTTTCGGGGCATTTGCCCCTGCAGAGTCGATTATATTGTACGACCATATGCCATATGCTTGATTTCGATCAGTGTTCTCAGATAGAGATGCAGGATTGATGATCAGCCAAGAGCTTGCTACTCCTGAGTTGTCGGAAAGGCTGTTTGTTATACGCACCCTCATAGAAGTCGATGTGCAGTCATCAGTTTCTATGAATCCGAGGGGGACGCCATCGCAATCTTGAGAGATTTCTGCTCTTATGCCGAATGTGCGTTGTATGGTAAATTCAACGATTGTTTTTAGCGAGCTGTTATTCATGCTCGCCACTTCCAATCGTATCGTGCCTGTATCAGGGTCCGAGCGATCTCCGGAGGGTTTGATTGCTAGCCTGATGGTTTGTGTGTTGTGCCTGTCTAACGCATCCGTGTGGAATGTCCCATCATCGTTATCCTCGAGAATCCTCTGACCAGTATCGTTGTCAAAAACTTGGATAATTGCCTTCGATCTCTCTAGTACATCAATTCTGAAGGAGTCGGAGGTAAATCCCGTGTTGAAAACTTCCATGATAAATGGGTTGAATTCGCCGTCTTCGACGTATCTTGGAATGGTGGAGTCAATCTGCGATATCGACGAGTTGGCGATCAATGTCTCCATCTCATCGTCCCAAACTGAAACCACGGGCGGCTGATAAACCTGTAATTTCTCAAGGTCTAGTTCCAATGTATCTGAGACGCTTTCAAAGACACCGCCGACCTCTGCTTCCCCGATTGCTCTAATTCTAATCTCAGAGGGTGCATCGCTGAGATCAAGAGGGGCGGTTATGGTCATGACGGGGCTGAGAATTGTCCCACCAGAGTTCATGCTGTACCCTCCAGGGCTATCAAACTCAACAAGCCAGTCGGAGCCCAGGGTTGTGAGTAATTGCAAATCCACATTCATCGAAAGAGTTGCATCGCCCCTGTGGATGAGTTGCAATGGGACGGGCGTTATGGCGCCGGGTGCTATGTATTCCACGGATCGTTCCTCGGAGTGCTTCAGAGAAACGCCGAATTCGTGCATGGACAAGGTGTCGTGAGTTATGACGAAAACATTTGACTGCACATCTGAGATTCTTAACTCGGCTTCGTAATCACCAGATTCGAGTCCGCTTTGATAGGTCCATTTGTGCCTACCGAAGAGTCCCTCTGTGGTCCATTCGATTTTCTGTGAGACTGGTTCCAGATCTTTCTGGAGAATGATTTCATTGGTCTCAGCATATCTTAGTCTTAGCTCTACAGACTCGATGTCCTTCCGCCCAAACGCACTTTTTACATCAAATGAGAACTGCATCTCCCTGTCGTCGATTATGTCATTCGGATACCAGTCAGTAACTGATCCATCAATGAACTCATCGCCCGGCCGCTGGACGTAGAATACAGTATCTGAGACAGCGTTTGTGGATATGTCGAGCAGTGAAGAACGGCTATCACCGCTTATTTGATTGAATGCGACCTTCGCCTCGCAGTCATCGAAGAATCCGTCTCCGCATCCACTCATTTCAGCTCTGATGCGGAGTATCAATTCACCAGATTCGGGGGCTATGAATGAATCGCCCCCTCCGTTGAGGATTATGTCGACTGCTTCGTGATCGAAATCACACTGCGTCCCGAAACCTCCAGAGCAGGCCTCGTTCTCGATTTCTCCACTTGCCACGGTGCTTCCACTGGAAATAATCGAGAAGGTCCAAGTAGCAACAGCATTCTGGGGGCCCTCTGCTTTCAGGAATACATTGAGTTGGACATAGTACTGGCTACTGCCGTCGCTGCTCTGACGTTTGCTCCCCACGACCTGTAGAGGTTGAAGCAAGTCATTAGTGGAGAATTCTACATTTGTATCGAGGGCTGAAGCCTCTAGTTGGCCCCCGGATGAGGGAAGAACAGTAGACAAATTATTCCCTTGGGCCAAGTATAACGAGTAAGTTTCGACCTGATTGGAAGAGGGGGCATCCATTCGAGTATCATCGGCATCGTCGAGAGAGGCGATGGGTGCGGCCCCGACCTGGAGTAACAGAACGACTACCACGGTTAGAACTGGTGTCCTGCTCCATCCATGGTCTTTCAACACGCTCAGCATGTAGGATGGTCTGTAGTCGCCGGTTAAAGTATTCTCACGGTCCGGACAGGTCCTGTGCATGTTCTCGACCCTCGCGGGTTGGTTCAAGTCTGTGACTCGTGTCGGAAGGCACGCAGGGGTACCCGAGTGGTCAAAGGGGCCGGACTTAAGCTCCGGTGGCAAAGCCTTCGTGGGTTCAAATCCCACCCCCTGCACCAATTTTTGATGGTGCTGCATGGCACTACTCAGGCATTCTAACCAATGTGCACCCCAATTGGCTGTCGAAACCCATGGGGTCGAGCTTTGTCAGAGACACTGTTGCCGCGAGAGCTGCTCGGGGAAGCATGACAGAATCCAGTATTCTTCTGGCTAAGGTCTCCTGTAGTTCAGCTCTAGATTCCGAGAGCGCATTGTTCACCGATTGCTCGAGATATTCATAGTCCAGGACATTATCGATCGAATCGCCCCCCTCGGGGGATTGAACAAGCACCTCAATATCAAATCGTACAGGCTGAGTGACCCCTCTTTCATGGTCATGAATTCCCAAATCTACCTGTCTAATGAGTTTCTCCAAGCGTATTGTGCCCCAATCTCTCAATCCGAGTTTTATCGCTGCATCAGTCATGGAAGATTGTTTTCCCATCAAATCACCTCAAAGGCTGGATCCCTATCTCTCTGGCGGAATCTCTCCCCCCCATCTACATAGATGGTTTGGCCGGCTACCGCTTTTGCAGATGCGAGGTATGACACTGCATCTGCAATATCGCCAGGAGTTGGGCCGACTCCAAGAGGGGCCGAAATCTGCGCTTCTTCCAGTTCGCCATCATCTAGGTGATCGCTAGTCAGGGTGTGTCCGGGAGCTACAGCATTGATTCTGACTCCGGGGGCGAGGTCTCTTGCGAGTGTCTTTGTAGCTCCTTCAAGTGCAAATTTTGATATTGTGTAAGATAAAAAATCTGCATTTGGGGAGGCGATTTTGTAGTCGAGGATATTCACAATCCAACCCCCGCCGTTGTTCGAAAGGGAATTTGTAAGCATCAATGGCGCGTACACATTGATGCGCATGTGATCGGCCCAGACCTCGGGATTCATCGTATCCAGCCTGTCGTGAAGGTACAGAGATGCATTGTTGACGATTCCAGTGATGGGGCAGCCGATCGCCTTGCTTGCGGATTCGAGTAAATTCTCCACGTCAGATGTATTTCCAAGATCGGCTCCGATGCATACGGCAGATCCGCCTTGTTTCTCAATCATACGTGCTGTTTCCATTGCCTCGTCACCTGAGGAACGATAGTGAACAGCAACTTGGTAGCCTTCTTGGGCTAGTCTTAGTGCTATAGCGCGACCTATTCGTTTAGCGGCTCCAGTGACTAGTACTGCGCCTCGCATGTGGTCCCCTGCCGCGCTACACCAATTTCAACCATCGTAATGTTGGTGAGCACTTCTCGGAACCATTAATCCACTCCTGCAACTGGGACGTTTCATGTCGCGTCGACTGCCTGTGGCCAATGGCAACTCAGCCATTGCTCGACGTAAGGCTGCTAGGAAGCGTCTGCCCTCCTGGTTTAGGACCTCACTTCCAACAGGGACAGCACAGGAAGCCTTTATCAAAATGCGAGAAAATGTATCAAAAAATAGTCTGAATACTGTGTGCGAAGAGGCTCGATGCCCCAACATACATGATTGCTGGGGCAGGGGGACGGCTACATTCATGATAGCAGGCCAATCCTGCACAAGAGGTTGTAAATTCTGTGCAGTTGGAACCCTGAAGAATCCGCTGCCTCTGGATCCCGAAGAGCCCGATAATCTTGCGGAAGCGGTTGACGTTATGGGAATCAGCCATGCAGTAATAACTGTGGTTAACAGAGATGATCTTTCCGATGGGGGCGCTTCACACTATCGTGATTGCATCTTATCCGTAAATGAAAGGTCTCCCGATGTTGGGCTTGAGCTATTGTGCTCAGATCTGGATGGTAATATGGAAGCGCTTAGCATCCTTTTGAGTGATCTGCCATTGAGAGTCTTTGCGCACAATGTCGAGTGCGTTCCCCGCCTGGATAAACTTGTCCGAGACTCGCGGGCATCATTCCAGCAATCACTGGATATCCTATCCGAGGCTGCGCGGCTAAGGCCTGATTTGAAAATAAAATCAAGCCTCATGGTTGGACTTGGAGAAACTGATGAGGAAGTGGTTGAGGCGATGAGGTTGCTTAGAGATTCTGGAGTGCATCTGCTTACCATTGGACAATATCTCCAACCATCCGATAGGCATCTGCAGATTGACAGATTCCCAGAACCTTCATCATTCGAAATGTGGGACTCTGAAGCGAGAGCGATGGGCTTCGAAGGAGTAGCATGTGGCCCGCTTGTCAGGTCAAGTTATCGTGCAGGATTACTATGGGAAGAGGCCATGGGAGCGGAGCCTGTTGTCACCCGTGACGCCACGGGTTCAGCAATAAGTAACCTTCAGAAGTCCGCACATGTAGCAAAGGAGGGCCTGGTTTCATGACAAGCGACAACTCGATCCATGTTCCAGAGGCGCCTTTCAGACCTGGGGATTCCGCATCTTTCGGAAAGTGGGAGTACGCGCCAGGCGATTTAGAAAAACCGGATCCTGAAACCTGTTCTTCTGATGATACACGGCCTCATGCAGAAGGTTTGATCCGTGTGCTGGGAGATGACAATTCTAGATCTGGCGCATGGGATCCAGATATTGATGACGGGATTCTCCTGGAAGGTCTCGAACACATGGTGAGGGTGAGGATCTTCGACGAACGCATGATGAAAATGCAGAGGACTGGAAAGCTCTCCTTCTATATGAGGTCCCTGGGTGAAGAAGCAATTGCAATCGCTCAGACCATGGCTCTGCAAAATCAGGATTGGTTGTTCCCCACATATCGGCAACCAGGGGCACAATTTGTGAGAGGCAGGGATATGGTCAGCATGATCTGCCACTGCATAGGTAACGTCGAGGATAACGTCAAAGGGAGACAGATGCCTGTGCACTACACTTACAGGGATGGCAGATTCATTTCAGTCTCAAGCCCAGTTGGTACGCAATTCAGTCAGGCCGTCGGCGTGGCTATGGCTTCTGCATACAAACAGCTAGATGAAGTCACCATCACATGGATCGGAGATGGGGCTAGTGCAGAAGGCGATTATCACTATGCCCTTAATTTCGCTAGCGTGTACCGCGCTCCAGTCATTCTGAATGTCGTAAACAACCAGTGGGCCATATCAACTCATGCGAATATGGCTAGCGGCAGCAGTACCTTCGCAGACCGTGGCTTGGCGTATGACGTCCCCTCCCTGAGGGTTGATGGTAATGACTTCCTAGCATTGTATTCGACGACCGAGTGGGCGCGACAGAGGGCTTCTGCTGGAAAAGGAGCAACTCATATCGAGGTGCTAACATATCGTGCAGGGGCCCATAGTAGCAGCGATGACCCTTCCAGATACAGGCCATCTGATGAGTCTTCAGCATGGCCCGGGGGAGATCCCATCGATCGTCTAAAGCGCCATCTCATCTCAGTTGGTTCATGGTCGGACGAAAAACAGGATTCGCTAGAGGCGCGAATCGATAGAGAGGTCATGCAAGCGTACAAGGAAGCGGTCAAGTACGGGGATCTGGCAGAGGGCCCCTATCCATCTTCTGACTCCATATTTACGGAGGTTTATTCCGAAGTTCCATGGCATCTCCGCGAACAGTGGGACGAGATGAATCGGCTGAGGGGTGATTGAATGTCTGAGATGAACATGGTTCAAGCGGTTAACTCGGCTCTTGACACCATGCTTGAAAGAGATAAAAATGTCCTAGTCTTTGGAGAAGATGTTGGCTACTTTGGAGGGGTTTTCCGCACATCGGATGGCCTTCAAGAGAAGCATGGTGCGCAAAGAGTATTTGACACACCACTTTCAGAAGGAGGAATTGCAGCCATAGCATTTGGCATGGGGCTAAATGGGCTGAGGCCCGTATGTGAAATTCAATTTGCCGACTACATTTTCCCGGCATATGACCAGATAGTGAATGAGATTGCTAAACTAAGGCATCGTTCAGGTGGAGAATTCTGGACACCTGTTACCATAAGGACTCCTGCAGGAGGAGGAATCCGAGGAGGCCATCACCACTCTCAGTCACCCGAATCCCAATTCACACACACCCCTGGTCTGAAGGTGGTTTATGCATCGACACCGTACAATGCCAAGGGACTTCTGATTTCAGCTATCGAATCAGAAGACCCAGTTGTCGTTTTCGAACCTAAAAGATGCTACAGAGGACCTTTCTATGGTGATCCTCACAATGTTCCTACATGGGCAGGTCATCCGGATGCTGATGTCCCCGAAGAGCACTACACAATTCCATTAGGACAGGCGAGGCTCGCGAAGAAAGGAGATGAATGTACCATTGTTTCATGGGGAACAATGGTGCACGTGTGCGAGAAGGCAATAGAAATGTCAGGGGCATCGTGCGATTTGATCGATCTTCAGAGTCTGGTCCCCTGGGACAGGGACGCAATTGTTGAGTCCGTTTCCAAAACAGGGCGCTGTGTGATAGTTCACGAAGCCCCTAAGACAAGTGGTTTTGGAGCGGAAATGGCTGCTAGTATCCAAGAAAGGTGCTTTTGGGGTCTTGAGGCACCAATAAGAAGAGTTACGGGATGGGACACTCCATTCCCACACACTACGGAATGGGATTACATGCCTAGCCCTTCTAGAATCGCAGAAGCCATACGTGAGACGCTGGAGGCCTGACTATGGCGAGGAAGGCGTTCAAGCTACCTGACATCGGCGAAGGTGTCGTTGAGGGAGAGGTAGTCACATGGCATGTAGAGGTGGGTGCGAGCGTTTCTGAAGACGATTCCATCGTCGACATAATGACTGACAAGTCCACTGTAACCATCCCATCGCCCTATTCGGGAGTCATAGTAGCCCTACATGGCGAAATTGGAGATATGGTAGCAGTCGGAGCCGTGTTAGTAGAATTCGACTCCGAGGGGGAGGCGGATGATTCGCCATTAGCTCCAGAAGAGCCGGATGTCGAAGAGGCCCTAGATGTCGTCGAAACGTCGGACCCTCCTGCAAGAGCGCCTGAGGCAGCCTCCGCAATCACGTCTCCACCCGTGGCAAAGGTCTCCACTGCCCCTAGTGGCCCAGTGCTCGCTAGTCCCGCAGTCAGGAGGCGTGCAAGGGAATCTGGAGTTGATCTCAGCGCATTGAAGGGTACTGGGCCAGGAGGGCGTGTGCAACAGTCCGACCTAGATGCTTATCTAGCCACAGGCGGCAGCTCCCCGAGTGCACCGAAACAAGTCTCTAGGAATGGAACTACGGAAATAAAAGTTGTAGGTTTGAGGAGGAAAATCGCTGAGCAGATGGTCCGCTCTAAGAGTTCAATACCCCACTTCTCGTACTTTGAGGAAATCGACATAACCGAGCTCGAATCACTCAGGCAGCTGTTGAACTCGAGCAGAGGGGAAGAACAGCCCAAGTTGACATATCTGCCATTCATCATGATGGCACTGTCCAAGGCTTTCGTTCGCCATGAGAAGTGCAATGCGATCTACGATGAAGAGGGCGAGGTTGTCATCCAGCATGAGGCTGTGAATCTCGGAATAGCAACCCAGACGGACAAAGGACTCTTTGTTCCAGTCGTGAAGCATGTTGAGTCAATGGATGTTTGGCAGGCAGCATCGGAGATGCAAAGAGTCACTGGTTCTGCTCGCGACGGAAGCGCTACTATGGAAGACCTCACTGGTTCAACGTTCACCATAACGAGTCTTGGTAGAGAAGGGGGGCTTGGTGCGACTCCAATTATCAACCACCCGGAGGTTGGCATACTTGGCATCCATAAAGCGCGCGACATGCCTGTTGCCAGAGGGGGCGCTGTAGAGATACGCCGCATCATGAACGTCTCAAGTTCTTGGGATCATCGAGTTGTGGACGGTGCTGATGGTGCTGCACTAATTCAGGATCTGAAGAGGATGATTGAACATCCAGCGCTTATTTTCATGTGAGGTTATCGGCATGGTAGAGGTTCGCCGCTGTGAGGTACTAGTTGTGGGAGGAGGCCCTGGAGGATATGTCGCCGGGATTCGATCAGCGCAATTAGGTCTCGACACAGTCATCGTAGAAGGTTCAAGATATGGCGGCACTTGTCTCATTAGAGGCTGCATCCCCTCAAAAGCAATCATACACGCAGCCGATCGTTTCGAATCTCTTTCCCAACATGCAAATGAAGGCGGTCATATGGGGATCAGCGTCAATGAAGCCCCTTCCTTGAATATGAAAGACCTGGTCGGCTGGAAAGACAAGATCGTTGATCGGCTCAACAAGGGCGTAGAGTCGCTTCTCAAAACTGCAGGTGCAGAGGTCATCCATGGGTGGGCCACATTCACAGGCGCGAAAACATGCAGAGTCGAAATGGATGGCGATCAGGTGGACATCGAGGCCAACAATGTGATTCTAGCAACTGGCTCATCCCATATCGATCTCCCATTCATGCCGTGTGATGAAGAATTAATCTTGTCCAGTACAGGTGCACTTGATCTTCAGGAGTTGCCGGAGACTGCTGCTATCGTAGGCGGGGGTTACATCGGACTTGAACTAGGGTGCGCACTGGCAAAGCTAGGAACGAAAGTAACAGTGATCGAAGGCACGGGAGATGTCCTTGCAATGATGGATAAGGAGATTAGAAGGCCACTAGAGATATGGCTCAAGAAGCACGGTGTGGAAATATACCGAAATGCACTTGCGAGGGGCACTGAACAAATCGGGAGTGGCAAAGGGGGAAAAATCCGCCTCAAATACGAGATGAATGGGGAAAATCATTCAATTGATGTCGATAAGATCCTAGTTACGGTCGGGAGAAAGGCAAATCTATCCGGTTGGGGCCTTGAAGAGACAGGCGTTCGATTGGGGCCTGATGGACGTTTCATACGCACTGACAGAAAATGTAGAACCAACATTCCAGGAGTCTATGCGATTGGTGATGTGGCTGGCGAACCGATGCTCGCCCACAAGGCAAGCGCTGAAGGGGAGATGGTGGCAGAGATCATCTCGGGGCTCGATAGAGAATTCGACAATGTGGCGATACCTGCCATCGTGTTCACCGAACCTGAAATTGTCTCTGTTGGACTGAATCCGGATTCGGCAAGGAAAAGGGGAGAGGACATCATAACAGGGAAGTTTCCTCTGGCCGCTAATGGCCGTGCCTTGACTCTCGAAGCAGAGAAGACTGCTGGTTTCATCAGAGTAACGGCAAGGAAGAGCGATCATGTGATACTAGGCATACAGGCTGTAGGAAGCCATGTCGCTGAATTGCATGGTGAATTTGTTTTAGCTTTGGAAATGGGCGCTGTTCTCGAAGACATAGAAGGGACCATCCACGCCCATCCGACAATGACTGAGGCATTTCATGAGAGTGTTCTCAAGACTCTTGGGCATGCAATCCATTCAGCATGAATCCGTCTGTTGAAATGCTTTGGCCCCTGTGCCATGATCATGCGTATTGCCAGAATGGTGCGTGGAGGCATCGTCGGATACGGCGATGCTGTTAGAACCATGAGTAAACTCCGTGACGAGCGGATTGACGACTTGATACCAGACACCATCCTATTTCTGGAGCATCCTGAAATTGTAACTATGGGCCCAAGGGCTCGAAAAGAAGGCGTTACGGCCGAGGGTTACTCAACCGTTGACGTGGACAGGGGCGGGGGGCTCACCTGGCATGGTCCGGGTCAAATTGTGGTATATCCCATCATAAAATGGGATGAGGCGGAACGAGGTGTGCCTCAGATTGTCTCTAGGATCGAAGACTGGGTGATATCCGCACTTCACGATTGTGGAATCGAGGGGGAACGGAATGATGCTATGATGGGGGTTTGGGTCGATGATCACAAGGTTTGTTCCGTCGGGCTATCGTTCAGACATTGGGTTTCAAAACATGGACTTTCGATAAATATAGAGACACCTGGCGATAGGGTCGAGGATCTGGAATGCTGCGGATTGAATGCTGGCGTCACGACTTCACTTCACAAACTCGGCCACACGCATGACTTGGAAGGCAGAACCATAGACAGAGAGAGGATCTCTGAGGCGCTGGTGCATACTGCTCCCGAGACTATAGGAAGAGTACTTTCGTCGTCCGAGGGATGGGACGTGATAGGATGATTTCTGATCCATATGATGCTAGTAATAGATCTCTATGGGGTTTGAGAACTGAAATTGATTTTCTTAATCATGGGTCATTCGGAGCTTGTCCTAAGGCAGTACTCAATCGGCAAATGGAACTTAGAGAAACGATGGAAATGGATCCAGTTGAATTCATCGATAATGTAGGTAGGGAGTTGTGGGCAGAGGCGCTTAATCGGCTATCTGACTTCATCAATGCGGATCCGGCTGGAATGGCATTCGTTACGAACGCCACCACCGGGGTAAATACTGTTCTGAGGTCTTTGAAACTTGATTCGAGTGACAAGATTTTGGTTACTGATACCACCTATCAGGCCTGCAGAAATGCAGTAGATGATGTCGTCCAGAGAAGTGGATGCGAAGTTACTGTCGCCCGCATACCTCTGCCACTAGATGACGAAGAAGAGATTGTTGAAGCGGTCCTGAGCATGGTTGATGGCAGGACTCGTCTAGCCCTGATTGACACGGTATCTAGCCCTACAGGCATAAGAATGCCCTTTGAGAGACTCGTAAGAGACCTTCAGAACCTAGGTATTGACGTACTTCTCGATGCTGCTCATGGCCCGGGATTGTTGCCTCTAGATATCAATGTCCTAGGTGCAGCATATGTGACGGGTAATTGCCACAAGTGGCTATGCACCCCCAAGGGCTCTGCATTCTTGCATGTTCGAGAGGACAAGCGATCAATGAGGCCTCTGGTCATCAGCCATGGAGCAACTCTTCCAGAATCGATGGGTAGCCGATTCAGACTCGAGTTTGATTGGACTGGGACTCTTGACCCCACGCCATGGATGTGCATACCTGCCGCGATAGACTACCTTGCATCCATATCGCCGGGAGGCTGGAAGGGGATTATGGAGAGGAATCGGAATTTAGCCCTAAGGGCCAGGTCCCATATAATCTCTGAAGTTGGACTTGAACCTCTATGTTCAGAAGATTTTGTTACATCCATGGCTGGATTCATTATTCCGGGATCGCCATTTTTCCCTGATGTGGACCCTCTGCACACTCGTCTACTAGAAAAACACGGCATACAGGTACCTGTCTTAGGATGGCCGCCCCATAATCAGAGATATTTGAGAATCAGCGCTCACCTTTACAACAGTATCAACCAATATGAGAGACTTGCTGAAGTACTGAAGTCCGAGCTCCGGCCTTGAGCAACCATTGAAGTCAGAACACGAAATCGGAAATTCATGCCCTCAGCTGTAATAGCCATAACTGGAGCCTCGGGATCGCGGTATGCGGTCAGGCTGATTCAGATTCTCGTAGACTCAGGTTGGGACATCTTTCTCACAGTTACAAGGGAGGGGGCGATCAACCTTGATCTCGAGTGTGGAGTCACGCCGAAACAACTGGCTGAAGAGTACGGCGTTAATCTGGAAGCGAATCAGAATCTGGCCGCTAGGTCCGCTTCAGGTTCTGCCAAATTCGATGCCTATGTCATCTGTCCGGCGAGTGGTACGACCATTGGGAAAATCGCTGCAGGAATCTCTGATAACCTGGCCACAAGGTCTGCCCTTGTGGCACTCAAGGAAAGAAGAAAGCTGATTTTGGTACCAAGGGAGACGCCCGTTGCAACACCTCATCTGGAAGCTATGGCTAAGCTCTCCTCATGGGGCGTTGTGATTCTTCCAGCATCGCCCGGATTCTACAAGAATCCAGAAAGTATTGAGGATTTGATTGACTTTGTCGTTGCAAGGATACTAGATCAGCTCGATGTTGAACATGAAGTTGGAAGTCGATGGACTGGAAAGGAAGTAAGTTGAACATCAGTCAGCAAGTATTGAACTGTTGACTTCCTACGCCGGAGGCATGAGGGGAGCATCGGCGCTGTTGATGGCGGCCCTCCTCGTTCTCACCCTGCCAACACTTGCTATTCAGGAAGAAATGAGAGAAATGGGGGGAGTGGGCGGCTTCTGGACTGACACAGCGATGTGTGATATCTGTATTAATGAAATAATGGCGAATCCCTCAGGGTCAGAGCAAGGAGAATACCCTAACGGCGAATGGGTAGAGATAGCCAATATCGGAGAAACTCCAGTTTCACTCGAGGGATGGTATCTTGAAGATCAAGGAGGATGGATACACTACATCAATGAGTCGACATGGATCGGTTTCTCGGAACTTCAAGAATCGTGGGTGATCAACTCTGGGAGCTATATTCTAGTTGCTGAAAATAATGTGGGAACCCTCAAACTCAATAATGGACAAGAGGTAATTTTTCTGAAGGACTCGGAAGGCACAACCATACATAGGGTCACAATTGAAGATTCGAAGTCTGGTGTCTCCAAAATTAATAATGTTGGATTCACCGGCGACGATTCCTTTATCGATTCCGAGGCCTCTACCCCCGGGGGAGACAATAATATCGAACCCATTAGCTATTCAGGAGGCTCTGACCTTTTGTTTACTCGGATAATGCCTGTTGGGATTAGTGATCATGAGGCTGACTGGCTAGAAATTCAGAACGTAGGTGACAGCGCAATCGACATGTCTGGTTGGGGTATATCTCGTAATCGTTCGTTCACGCCGCCGTGGACATCCCCTTGGGTGTCCACATTCCGGGACATATCGATATCCCCGGGAGAACGAATCATACTCACATCCGAACCATCTAGCCTTCCAGACTGGTTGAGTGACAGGATAGTCGATGGAGAGGTGGCAATGGATACCATGCCTAGACTGTTAGATTCAGGGACTGCTCTTCAACTCCTTAGTCCCAATGGGACTATCATTGACACATTGGTATACGATGGAGGTAATGCTGAGATCTCGGAATGGAACGGCCCTTCAGTATCCGTCAGAGGGGATGGCAGTGCTGGACTGGTACTGATGAGAGGGGATGGTTGCACGAATCTCCCCGATACGAACTCGGCTGATGATTGGGAGGTTAGGACTTTCAGGGTGGGGGCATCCCTGTTTTGTGCGGACAGTCCAGTGACTTCAGAAGCAACAGATGGAGCGTGGGCTTCTATTGGTCCTGACGGGACCCTCGGCGATTTGATTGGATGGATAGATGGTTCAGAGACAACATTGCACATACATATTTACGAATTTCTGAGCCCAGATGTCACTCACGCTATACTACGTGCTATTCAGAGAGGGGTCGATGTTACCATCCTCCTTGAAGAGGGGATCTTGGATTCTAACTCAGTCGACGTGTCTCAGAAAGGACATGCAAATGCCCTGCACAATGCTGGTGCAAATGTGCTATGGATGGTCGATCCCATCGGAATGTCTTCGCCATATACGTACATTCACAGCAAGATAGCTGTAAGGGATGATACAGGGATATGGATTTCTTCTGGCAATATGAAGGATTCAAGCCTCCCTCCCGAGGGTGATTCGGGAAATAGGGAATGGTCCCTGTTCATTGAGTCCCCGATCATTGCCGCTAAGCTCTCAGACTGGATGTCTTGGGACGAGAATACGGATCAAAGATATACGAAGCCACATGGATCGTGGGCATTGCCGCCAGATGATTGGTCGCTTCCAAATCCGAGTGGCACAGTTTCAATCGACCCGAGCCTGACTAACTCGGATGCATCGCCTGGATTCAGAGCTCTTCCAATCATCTGTCCGGATCATTGTCTAACAGAAATAATAGATTCTATCAACAAATCTGAAGAGACGCTTTACATCTCTGCCCAGTATCTTGATGTAGACTGGTACTGGGGTTTTAGCGATACGAATCCCTTGCTAGACTCGATAAGGTCGGCTGCAGAGAGGGGGGTCTCGGTTAGGCTTCTCATGAATGCATTCTATGCCGACGAGGAGACCTGGGGCTTGGTAGAACTCGTAAATGCAGAGTGGAATGAAACTGAAGGTTTAGATGCAACAGCGCGATTAATGTCATCTTCAGACTCCATAACAAAACTGCACAATAAAGGCATGATTGTGGATGGTGAGACAGTGCTCGTTGGGAGTATCAATTGGGGTTCAAGTGCGATGCTGAGAAATCGTGAACATGGAATTCTGATTATGGATTCTGATTTAGCATCGATTTACACCTCTTCATTCGAGAATGACTGGAACAGAGTTGACGAAAGAACTGACAGCGACGGAGATACTCTTCCCGACTTATGGGAATCTATCAATGGACTGAATCGTCATCGCGCAAGTGTAGCAGGAACTGCTCTTTCAGAACAGTCTCTGGATCCCGATGAGGATGGTCTTGATAATCGAAAGGAGTTCCTACTAGGGGGCGATCCGATGAATGAGGATACTGATGGGGACTGTATCAAGGACGGTGATGAGTGGGAGTTTGCTGCGAGCGTATTGAGGCCTGAGTCGGCTGCCATAATCTCAGAAGACGTTGATCAAGACGGGATTCCTGACGGCGAGGAATTTGGTTGCACTGTAGAGGCAGAAGTCCAAGAAGAGGAAGAGGTGGAGAACAACACGATAGATCCAATAGTGCCAGAAGATGATGATGATGGATTCGTGAATCTTAGAGAAGATCCACTTTCAGCTCCTGGGGCGAAGATGCTACTTGGCCTGACGGTCATCGCTGCAGTCTTTCTCGCGCTAGCAGGGGCCAGCATGCTCAGGAAGCCGAAAACTAAGGCTAAGACGATGCTTATAGATGATGAAGGATACAGGTTCGGAGATGATCCTGAAGGTGCCATCCTTGCAGGTACTCGATTCGATAGGTCCGTAGAAGACGCTCGTGAAAGGACAACTGGTCGAAACGATGGCAAGCATGGAGAAATAGTTCTAGATGGATTTGGGTTCGAGAAGATGGGTCGCGACGAAGTTCAATGGAGGCTCGATGCTGGCGCGACTATCGAGGATCTCCGAAATGAGGTCGAGGAGGGCGAGCCCTGATGGGGCGCATACGCCATATTGATTGGATGAAAGGCATAGCCATACTTTTCATGGTCCAAGTTCACACTGCCGCAGTAGTGCCTCCAACGGGAATCAATGTCGGCCACCACCCACTGGCGTTCCTGGCAGCAGCACTAGGGGGAATGGCTGCTCCGTTGTTTGTCACGATGTCGGGTTGGGGTGTCCATGCGAGTGCGAAGAGAAAGGGAAGAGATGGGAGCGATTGGATAGCATGGATGGCGCCAAGAGTATCGATACTATTTTTGTGCCAGATATTGGTTAATGCCCTATTTAACGAAAATCACGGAGGCAGATTCGAGATACTGACCCCAGGCATACTCACGCTGTTTGGTGTATCTGCAATATTGATGCCCGTGTTATCAAAGATTGGGACGTTCTCGAGAGGTGTTCTGATGATTCTGTTTATTCTAGCGCCTTCCATGTTGGGGGGACATGCTGGCCCAGAATGGTCATGGAGTACCCGGATACACTCTGATGGGCTCGCAGAGTGGTTTGAACGGCTTCTGATCAATGGTACGTATCCAGCCATACCCTGGCTATCGTATACCATACTAGGTAGCCTGATTGCTGATTTGAAGGAGGATGTTTTGAACAGGAAGAGAATGTTCTTTGTCGGTTTGATATTTACGTCCTACACTGTGCTGGCATCCATCACTCAGAATGAAACTTGGGCCCTTACCGAGGGCGATGCAATCCTCACATTTTTCCCAGCCAACTCTGAGTTCGTCATTGTAAGCGCGACATTCGTAATCCTTCTACAGATGATTTTGGATAGAGTGGAAAATAATCCGGAAGAGGTGACTGTAGGGAGAATCATGAGGAGGCTGGAACCCGCGGGAAGGCTGAGTTTGACCATCTATGTGGGACATTTCGCATTACTTGGCGCCTTTGTCGCAATGTTTGGGAGAGGTTCATTCCCACTCGAGGTCTCATTTGCATTAACGGTGATTCACATGATTGTCTGGATACCGATATCAATAGCCCATGAACGAATTGCACCCAACTACAGCCTTGAACAAGTGATACGCATCATGAGCCGGAAGTTGTCCAGGTGATTGGCCCGAACCATATTTGTCCATTGGAATTTGATGCCTTTATCCTTGCATAATACGTGGTGGAGGGAGATAGCTCTTCCAATAGAGTGCTTGCAGAGCCGACCTGTGCAGTACCCCGATATTCCGAGGAAGGCCATGATGATTCAGAATCCCCATGATCAGAATCCCCATAATAAACTGTGATTTGGGCGTCCGTCCCGTTATCATAAACATCCCACAACAAATTTGCAGAGGTACTCGTGACATAGGACGTGGACATATTGCGTATGATGGAGTCGAATACGACATAGTTGCCTCTCACAGGATCATCGACCCATACAGGGAGGTGAAGTAGGGACTCATGTGTTTCATTCGTGAGTGGGAATCCCCATGCTTCATGATATGGTGCTAGATTGTAGCCAGATGTGTCGGATAAGTGTACCACCCATGCATTGAATTCTTCCTGATCCGTGTAGGGCACCTCCGAATTAGGGAGGTTGTAGTAGACTGTCAGCGCATCTGTGATCGGCGCCCACCCCCATTCCTCTTTGATGATCAGGTATGTGTCTAATGCGACCCAGACTGACCAGTCGCCAATATCAGCACCGCTTCCGAAATAATTGGTCATTCTCTGGTGCCTCTGTTCGGGAGTAGTAGCACTATGGCCGCTGATGCCAACAAGTTCCTCCATCAGGTAAACACTGGCAAAGTTACATCCAGTTTCAGTCGTCCCAGGAAGTGTCGAGGGCATCCACTGATGATTGTGGCCGAGCTCGTGAAACATGCCCCAGTCACCTTCAGATTCCATGTGTGAAAGATCGACTGCGCCGCTTGCAGAAGCCAGGTGGGCCATGAATGGGTATCCTGAATGCATCCATCCTGCTGAAATCTGGACGTCGAAGACAGCTCGCTCGATTCTTGGCCATGGAGTGAATCCATACAGATCGTGTTCCATCTCCAAAGCCTGTTCCCAGAAGTCCATCAGATCCCCGGGATTGTCGAGAGTTCGAATCTCGGACGAGGGAACAGACATGATGAACTGGTCGCTTGACACCTCGGCCCATGGTGCTGGGTAGTCCCTGATCGATTGCCAATCTGAAGATGAGGTCTCTCCATGCTCATATTTGGGTGCCTTGACCGCCCCATCGAAATTTATCCATGTGGAGCCTAGGGGGTCTTCAGGGGGAACTGCCAGATATATCGGGCCACCAAATGCATTGGCAATTGAAATATTGGCACTTTCTATTGCAAATGAACGTACTATCGAGGGGAATCGGTAAATCGTGGATTTATGCCAAAGAGTGTCGCTGTGTACCCCTACTTGCAACATTGCGCCCGAATCTATCAAATCAGGGGGAATCGTAGCGAAGACTTGCTCCCCAGGCGGAGCGTATAGGCCAGTGGAAAGGAGTATCATCGAACGAGCATTTGAGTAACCGAACTGAGATGGCAGACCTGTCTGATTAGAGTGAAACGTGATGTTTTCCTGTATTCGCGGCGAGGATGGCTGGATGACACCAGGGAATTCAACATGACTTGGATGAGAGGGGATGAGACTCGGAGGCATCACAGATATGATTCCGGATTCTATCGAGAGTATTGTATCCCCCAAGGGATCCTGCCCAAACTCGTGGCCGTATTGCGCATCGATTATCGTCCAACCCGAGGAGTTCACTACGTGGTGAAGTCTTGACCAAAAATCAGGATAGTCGTACGGTACAAAGGAGATCAGTGGACTGAGGCATATTCCGATTGTGGTTGCTTGTTGGTCGCTCAGCGTAATCGTTCCATAGGAATGTTCCATAATAGATTGAGCGGCATTCCAAGGCGTCATCAAGGGGTCATTGCCCCAGTCAAACCTCACATTCTCACCTCCCTGTCCATGGCTAGAAGACACGAGCAATCCGGTGTGAGTGGCGATTCTATTTCCAGGATATTCATGGGCTACATCATCATTGGAATAAGACCAGTACCACGAATGGCCACCCATGATTAATCCGCCTCCATCCGATACAAACTGAACTATGGCTGCATTATCCCCTGAATCATATCCGTTCCAGAATTCTGCTATCAAACAGTCGAGTCCTGAAAGGTCGTCTGGATGCGCGCTGCTTGTTGAATGGCCCTCCGCCTCTAGCTCATCGGAGAACGTGTCGAATCCAGCACCTGTCGCTAATCCCACTTCTGCGTTCTCCCCGCATGCCCATGCGACGGCCCTAAGTGCGAAATCAAGTGCATCCTCGTTGGAAGTCAGATCGACCCATGACTCGTGGCCATAACCTATCATCTTACCACGCCCTACGTGCGATCCTGATATCACTGGGAGATCGTCCGGCCCGGCAACTGCTATGGGGAATGAATAGGGGCCCACAGGAAGAATCGATGAAGCATATCCGGGGTAATCGACGGAGCCTATGCCATAGGAAAGATCTGACTGATCTTGTTGGGTATCAATAACTGACAGCCATACTCTTTGCTGCAAAGAGCCTCCGGAATTGTTCGCCCAGAGAGAATGAAATGTCCAGGGGTGGCGCTCCACGGGAATGCCTTCTATCGTTCCATTGGAGAGGAATTGCAGACCATCCGGGAGAGGTGGGTCTGATTCCCATGATTCGATGGTCGGACCTGCGTTGGAGGGGGTTATCGAAACATGGGTATTGACTCGGAGGGGTATCTCGAAGGAAGGCCATTGTATACCGGATGGAGGCGATATCTTCACCTCGATGTAAATCGTAGCACTCGTTGAGCCACCTGAATTAGACGCAGATACCGTGTACTCCCTCGAGTCAGATACGCTTGCAGGAGTTCCCGATATCTCCCCCGTAAGTGAATTAATGCTGATTCCCGGAGGTGGATTTGGTTCAATGGACCAATGATCGACCACACTCGGAGTCGTTGGGGACATACCACTCATAGGAACTCCCACTCTCAAGAGAAGACTAGATTCGGGGTAACCTATTGATGTGGGTGCTACATCTGTGACTCGAATCAGAATTGTTCCTTGGGACGATCCCTGCGAGTTAGAAGCCGTGATTTGGTACTGAGACCAATCGAAAGTCGTATTGGCATTCCCCCTAACAACGCCCTCATAATCGATGTGAATGCCCTCGGGCAACATCGGGGTAACGGTCCACTCGATACCATCCCCGGGATTGGGACGAGGTGCAATCTCGATCAAATCGCCAACAACATATTCGAGGGGGGAATCGGGATATACGAAATCTAAAGGGATAGTTGGGACGATAGTTATCCTGACTGTGGCAGATGAGTTTCCTGCCTCATTTGAAGCCTTAATCAGATGGTTGGTAGAGGCTTGAATAGTAGATAATCCAGTTATGGAACCGTAATCATCGAAAGAGAATCCCTCGGGAAGAGGGGGTTGCGATGTCCATTGCATGGGTTGAGCGCCTGCTACATCAGGGCGTGAAAGATGGCACTGCTGGCCAGATGTGCAGATTAACTCGGATGAATCGTATTGAAGATCTCTCGGTGGTTCAATCGTTATCTCAAGGAATATGTCAGTCGACGAAGCGCCGGCTGGGTTTGAAGCCACTATTGTGTGCACTGAGGCTCCAGATTGGAGAGGGGTACCGAACAATACTCCTGTTTCTGAATCTAGGATCAAGCCTTCGGGCAAGCTAGGAGAGACTAGCCACACGTCTGGTCCATCGCCTATGAATGAAGGAGTATATGGGTCGATTTCGATGCCAACATAGAATTTAGTCGAAGATATGCCGTAATCCAATTCATCGGGCGCATTCAGGTCCCTGCATGTTCCTCCATCGAATATCTCTATGACCGAGCAATCTTGGGGTCTTAGCTCGAGTTTCAGACAATCTTCAGAGTCTGGTGCAGTGTCGCAAGGGTCCTCTTGGCTAGAAGGAGCGGAATCGGATTCCATGAATCCTAAACATCCCGAGATTGGCACTGAGAATAACATGAATGTGACCATTATGGCCATTGAGGCGTGTCGGCTCACAAGACGTCCCTGCATTGACGACGAATCAACATGTCCTTCTTCTCAAGGATACGCCTGGCCTGGCTCGAAGCAATATTGGACGGTTGTATAATCATCTTTGAACGACTCCACATCCGCTTTCACTGAATTTAGATCGTGGTCGTCGATCAGTGCTCGCTGGAAGAAATGCGCAACTTGGTCCATTTGATCGGCGCCCATCCCAACACGTGTAAGTTCGGGCACCCCCAGACGAAGCCCGGATGGAGATAGGGCCTTAGTATCGCCCGGTAGCATGTTCATGTTGGTGATTATACCTGCTTTTTCAAGCATCTGAGCAGCATCCCTGCCTGCACCAGAATCTTTGCCTCCATGTCTAGTCAGTACCTGGTGGCTTGCTGTGTAGCCCCTCTCCTCTGCAAGAACATCAAAACCACGCTCTGCGAGAGATTCGGCCAATGCCCTGGCATTTCTTACGATGTCTCTTGCGTAGTCCTTTCCGAATGCCTCGAACTCGGCAAGAGCGACAGCTTTCCCAGCCACGTGGTGAAGATGGTAAGATGAGCAAGTTCCCGGGAACACGGCATTATTCAGTCTCCTGTGCATCTTTGGATCATCGCTATCAGATATCAAAAACCCCCCTTGTGGGCCTGGAAATGTCTTGTGACTAGAGCCGGTAACGACATCTGCCCCTTCTCGGAGGGGATCTTGGAAGACGCCCCCAGCAACAAGTCCGAGTACGTGTGCCGCGTCATACATCACCGAGGCGCCCACCTCATGTGCGGCATCGGACAATTCCTCGAGAGGGGTGGGGAATAGGAAAACGGATTGACCGAATAGAGCAACACTCGGCTTGATTTCTCTGATGAGCTTTGCAGCAGCATCAATATCCGGTTCCATCCTCTCCACATTCCACGGATATGTGTGGAGATCGAGCCCTCTAACCCCGACTGCGCCCATGTTTGCATGGGAGATATGTCCTCCATCTGCTGTGGAGACTGCAGTTATTGACTGACCTGGTTTGGATAGAGCTTTCAAAGCGGCGATGTTTGATACCGTTCCTGAAATAGACTGGATATTCACGAATTTTGAATTGAATACCCTCTTGGCAGATTCTATTCCTAGTGATTCAATCGTATCGAAGTCGTCGCATCCTTGGTAGTATCTCTTACCGGGTAGCCCCTCGGCATATCGCCCATGCAAGTCTGAGGAAACTGCCCTAGCCACCAGTGGGCTGAGGATATTCTCGCTGGCGATCATAGGCAATGATGTCGCGTAATGTCTTCCCGAGGCTTCGACCGCGTCTAGGACGTTGTATGCTGTCTGCTTGCTCTCCATGGCCCTATTGGGCGGAAGGGGTCCTAAATCCTGTGCCATGTACCATAGGTCACTTTCATGTGCTATCGACCCCTCATGATTGACATGGGCCGGGCCATCCCAGCAATCATCGCCACTCTCTTGATCATCCTATCCTTGTCTCCGACGGTACAGGCGACTGATACTGATGGAGATGGCTATGATGATTCATTGGATGCGTTTCCAAATGACCCATGTGCCAATTCAGATACGGATAACGATGGGCTTCCTGACGAAGTGTCTTCAGGGTGTATGAGTAACGGAATCATAGCACACACCTCTTTCGAGGATCCTCTTAACGGGTCAATATACATCGATACAGGAGACTCAAGTGTCGATCGATATCTCTGGAATAACGTGGGAGAGTCGCATGTTTCCCACAATGTCACAACTGGTTCTGAAATGGGTTTCAAACTATACTATGAGTCTACGGGAAGCAATGGGCTAACAGACGGCGATTTCTTTGGCGTAGTAGATTATACGGGGACCGTTGGTAGTTTTATCGATGGCGATAAAGGCTACGAAATGTCTGATGTAGACGGAATAGCCACTTTAGAGTTCGATGCCGTGGATGCTGATTCCGTAGAATTCGACCTATATGTCCAACAGAAACTTCAGAGCGGTCAGCATGAAAACTGGGAGACGGCTGATAAGATTGTAATCTGGTTCGACGGCGCTAATTCGGAAATCGAAATACTGAACACGACAGGCGATGATATCGATACGGCGCACACCTCTCTCCTTGGGACCTGGACTAAGTATGTGGTCGATCTAACCGGCGCAGGCGCTGGGAGTCTGAAATTCATGCTCCAGTCCAATGCTGCGACTGAAGCAATCTATGTTGACAACATTACGTTCACTGGAGGCACGGCCCTGGTGGAAGATTATGATGATGATAATGACGGCTGGACTGACTCTGACGAGGTGAACTGTGGGACTGACCCTCTTGATGGGGCATCAGTGCCATCTGACAGCGATGGAAACGGGATATGCGACATAGAAGAAGGGGGCGATACCGATGGAGACGGGATTCCGGATCTCTCCGACTCAGATGATGACAATGACGGAGTTTCAGATGAAGACGAGTTACTCTGTGGGAGCGATCCAAAAATGAGCAACGATCTCCCTCCAGATATGGACTCAGACGGAGTCTGCGATGCACTTGATGATGACAAAGACGGGGATGGATGGTCGAATTCCGACGAGGAAGATTGCGGCACAGATGATGAAAGCGGTTCTTCAGTGCCCGATGACATGGATGGTGACGGCACGTGCGACTACATCGATACAGATACTGATGGAGATGGAGTGAGTGACGTGAATGACATCTTCCCAGACAACCCACTAGAGTGGGAGGATTCTGATGGCGACGGTACAGGAGATAACAGCGATCCAGACGATGATGGGGACGGGGTTCCGGATCTAGATGATGCATACCCCAGCGATCCAAACGAAAGTTACGATTCAGATGGGGACGGCGTGGGAGACAATGCAGATCCGGATGACGATAGCTGCGAAGATGTCGCTAATTGTGGCGAAGGCTTCTATCCTGGAGACGGGATTATCGATGTGGAGGAAATAGCATGCAACTCCGATCCATTCGATCCAACCAGTATCCCTCTGGACGAGGACTCAGACGGGGTCTGCGATTACATGGACCAAGACCTCGACAATGATGGAGTAAATGATGCAGAGGATGGTTTTCCTAACGATCCCTGCGCCTTCCTTGACACGGATCAAGACGGACTTCCCGATTTCATCCTCGAATCATGCACAACTACACTGACAACTGATCTGGATGATGACGGAGACGGGTGGTCTGATGAAGATGAAATCAAATGCGAATCCGAGGCCGATATCGAGACGAGTGTCCCGATTGATTCTGACTCCGATGGCCTCTGCGACGGAGAGGATAATGACGATGATGGGGACGGATACGATGATTCGGAGGATGCATTTCCCCTAGATGCTACCGAGAACGCAGACTGGGACCAAGATGGCGCGGGAGATAACAGCGATCCGGACGATGACAATGACGGCTGGTCTGATGCGGATGAGATTACTTGTGATTCGGACTCAAAATCGCCGGATAGCCTGCCAGCAGACTTGGATCTAGACTCGATATGCAATGACATGGACTCCGACATGGACGGAGATGGCTTCATCAACGAAATGGACGACTTCCCCCTCGATTCATCCGATTGGAGAGACACAGACGGCGATGGAATTGGCGATATAGCTGATGATGATGATGATGGAGACGGATGGAGCGATTCTGAGGAAAGGGACTGTGAGTACGACCCTGATGATTCGGATTCAACGCCGCCCGATTCTGACAATGATGGAATTTGCGATCTTCTTGACCCGACGCCTATAGACGCCGAGGGGGGTAGCGGGCTACCAGGATTTGGGCTCGCAGTTGCACTAACGGCGATTATTGGAGCAGGCGCAATAGCTGGCAGAAGAATTGAGGCTTAGATTTCGGGTAGTCTCGAAAGTTTCCTGTTCTGCGCAACGATGTTAGATGAGCAGTTGCCCCTAATGCTCATGACAGCCCATCCCGACAATGAGCCGATCCTCTCTTATGCACAAGGAAGTCCTGAACGAAGTGCGCTGAAAGCAGAGTTAAATCGCCAACTTAGCGAAGTAGTGGAGATACCTTGCATCATAGGGGGCAAAGAAGTCAGGACAGGGAATATCGTCAAACAAGTCGTTCCCCACAATCACGGACACGTATTGGCCGAGGTCCACATAGCTGGCGAGAAGGAAATCGCAGATGCGTGCGGGGCGGCTGTGTCTGCTCAGCACGAATGGATAGAAATGGGCCTCGAGGCTCGATGCGAGATATTCGAGCGCTGTGCGGATCTTCTTGCAGGCCCTTGGAGGATGAAGTCCAATGCATCAACAATGCTCAACCAGTCAAAAACCGCATTTCAGGCCGAGATTGATGCTGCGTGCGAACTTATTGATTTCTGGCGTTTCAATTGTCACTATGCGAGAGGTTTCCACGATCAGCTACAACCACTAGTATCGCCCGAGGGAGTGGTGAATTCAACCGAGATTAGACCATTGGAGGGATTCGTTCTCGCCATCACGCCATTCAACTTCTCCAGCATTGCTGCGAATCTTCCAAGTGCCCCTGCGATTGTTGGGTGTACATCTGTTTGGAAGCCTAGCAGGAATTCATACCACTCCAACTATGTTCTGATGAGACTGATGATGGAGGCCGGCCTCCCTCCTGGCGTGATTAATTTCATACCCTCTTCAGGTCCAATGATTTCTCGTGTAGCACTCTCAAACCCTGACTTCGCCGGTGTGCACTTTACAGGTTCAACTTCTACGTTCCAGGGGCTCTGGAAGAAGATCGGGGAGTCATTGGATGGCCTTCGTTCGTATCCAAGGATTGTCGGGGAGACAGGTGGAAAGGACTTCATCGTAGCCCACCCCGAATGTGATGAGAAGGGGCTAATCGTTGCACTGCTCAGAGGGGCATTTGAATATCAAGGTCAGAAATGCTCTGCAGCGAGTCGAGCGTACATCCCGGCATCTGTGTGGGGGAGGATAGCCGATCCACTTGCAAAGGAGATATCGAAAATCAAGATGGGGGATGCTAATGATTTCACAAATTTCATGACCGCGGTTATCGATCAGCGAGCCTTTGACAAGATTACAGGGTACATCGATAGAGCTCGAGATAGGGAGACTTGCGATGTGTTCGTTGGAGGGGGTTCAGACGATAGCACAGGATGGTTTATCGAACCGACCATCATTGTAACAGAGGATTCGCGATCCGAAACCATGGTTGAGGAGATATTTGGCCCAGTCCTTACTGTGAATGTGTATGATGATGATCGATTCTTGGATATTCTTGAAACATGCGATACAGGCTCCCCATATGCATTGACGGGATCGATTTTTGCTTCAAATGAGGAGCATGTGGATATCGCGCTCAAAAGGCTCAGATTCTCCGCGGGTAACTTCTACATCAATGATAAGCCAACTGGTGCAGTTGTGGCTCAACAGCCATTCGGGGGCGCCAGAGCTAGCGGTACGAATGACAAAGCAGGCGGACCATTGAATCTGCTAAGATGGATATCGCCTCGATCCATAAAGAGAACCCTGATGACGCAGCATGATTGGACGTACCCATTCATGGAAGATTGATTTTGATATCATTTCCGACTAAATCTCAATGTATGCAAGTTCCCCTGGTCTCAAAAATGAATCCGATATATCCGAATCCGATGTCCTCATAATCGTATTATCGTTATCAAAAGGAAAGTCTGAATCGCTGAAATTCATTAACACTCGGACCCGTTTATTTTCAGTTTTCTTGACAAATGAGAGTATGTCGGATGATGATTCAACTTCGTCAATAGAATCAGATTTCATCCAATCTTCGATTCTCCTACGTTGAATCACGCTACGGTAGTAATTCAGCATGGAATTGGGATCATCATGCTGAATCGATACCGAATAATCGTGCCACTCCTCGGGCATGGGGAGCCATGGCTCGGAATTAGTGAATCCAGCATTTGGCAAGTTTGCGTCCCACGGCATAGGGACTCTGCACCCATCTCTGCCCTTGTAGTCGGAGTCTGGCGTTTGACGGAAGAATGCTGGGTCTTGTCTATCTTCATCTGGAACATCGGCCTGAGGGAGAGCTAGTTCTTCTCCGTTGTAGAGGAATATTCTCCCAGGCAATGCCATAATTAGAGCAAGGAGAGATCTGTAACGGATATTCGCTACTTGGCCATCTGGAGACCGATCAGCAAGTAGAGGCGCGTAACGAGACCAATGTCTGATTTCATCGTGATTGGATAGAGTCCATACTGGGAGGCATCCCGTATCATTCCATAAATCCAGATTGGCTCCTATCCTATCTCTGAATCCATCACTAGACCAATCTTGATGAAGGAATGAGAAATCAAAGGCAGCATGGAGTTGATCGGCTCGCAGATACTCTAGGAGACGTTCCCGTGTTGCCGTATGTATCTCGCCGATGAGGAATCTGCTGGACTCATATTCATCTACGATTTTTCTCCATTTCCGATAGATATCGTGAACTTCTGGCTGATCCCAGCAAGCCGACCAATTGTCGCCGAATCCGGATCGATTGGGCAATCCAGGAGCCTTGAAGAGTCCGTGCGCCACGTCGATCCTGAATCCGTCTACGCCCCTGTCAAGCCAGAACCTGAGTATGTTCTCAAATCTCTCATGCACATCTGTATGATGCCAATTCAAGTCAGGCTGACACGGATCGAACATATGGAGGTACCATCTCTGCAGGTGTCTCCCCGATGAGGGGAAGGGGGACCAGGACGGGCCACCGAAAATGCTGACCCAGTCGTTAGGCGGATTGACCCCCCCAGGACCGGTGCCGTCTCTGATGATGAAGTGCTCTTCACTTGGATTTCCAGCGCCTTCGGTCAATGCCGACTGGAACCATTCGTGCTGAGATGATACATGGTTTGGGACTATGTCCATGAGGACCATTATCCCTCGTTGGTGGAAATCATCAATCATCCGATCGAATTCTTCTAACGAGCCGAACATCGGTTCAACATCGAAATAATCTGAGACGTCGTAGCCGTGGTCCCCTTGAGGCGAGGGGTATGTTGGATTTAGCCAGATGGCGTCGACACCGAGTTGGTGTATATGGTCGATACGCGCCCTCAAACCTGCGATATCGCCAATTCCATCTTGATTGGCATCCATGAACGAGCGCCAATATATCTGGTAAACAACCGCTGAATCCCAGCGATCATGGCCCATGAGTCTCCCTCATGCCTCGTTGACAGCGTTGCCTTCAGAGTCGAATAGCCTTATGTCGGATTCGTCGACCTCTACTCCGACATTAGATGTTCTATCCATTATCTGCCGATTTGCCTCAGGCCCAGGTCTGTGCCATACTGCAGAAATCCTAATGCTTCCATGGTCTAGGTGGACAATTGTCTCGGATCCCAGTGATTCGAAACCGGCGATTTTGAAATTTCCATCCTTATCCCCGATTTTTAATGCGGTGTTCTCTGGTCGGAAGCCGAGAGTGCATTCGCCCTCGTATGAGGAGTAATGCGATGGCATTTTCATCGTGAATGGTTTTTCTCCGGCATCCGCACCTTTCGCCAAGAAGACTCCATCAGACATATTCCCCTCAACCAGATTCATCGGAGGGGTGCCTAGGAATGATGCGACAAAAGTGTTTGAAGGGTGGTGATATGCCTCAAGAGGAGTCGAGAACTGTTGCATCCTCCCTTCATTCATTATGACTATTCGATCTGCAAGAGTCATGGCCTCGACTTGATCGTGGGTTACGTAAATCGTAGTTGTTCCCAGTTCCTCATGAAGGCGACGTAGCTCTATTCGCATCTGATTCCTGAGCTTCGCATCTAGATTTGACAGTGGCTCGTCCATTAGGAGCACCTCGGGCTGTCTGACCAGCGCCCTTCCCAATGCTACACGTTGCCTCTGCCCGCCAGAGAGATTCTTCGGGAGGCGATCAAGATATTCTGTCAAGCCCAATAGTTCGGCTGCATCTGAGACTCTGCTGTCTATCTCTTCCTTGTCAAGTCGTTCGGCACCTTTTTGCATTCTGAGACCGAATGAAAGGTTTCGCCCTACATTCATGTGGGGGTACAGAGCATATGACTGGAATACCATGCCAATACCTCTGGCCTTCGGGGGAAGATTATTCACAACAACCCCACCAATCGATATGGTTCCTTCAGTGATTTCTTCAAGGCCAGCGAGCATTCTCAGGGATGTGGTCTTACCGCATCCAGACGGGCCGACTAGAACTACGAACTCCCCGGTTTCAACATGAATTGTCAAATCCTTGACTGCCACACTGTCGCTATCATATTCCTTCCATACGCCTTCGAATCCTACTTCTGCCATACACGATCACCCCTTCACAGCACCCGCAACCATACCGTCGACGAGATATCTTTGGAATGTGATGAATAAGAGAACTACGGGGATACTTATCAGAATCGAAGCTGCGGCGAAATCACCCCAATAAGAGTCGCCAGCCTGGGCTGAAGATACCATGGAGGCGAGGCCCACAGGCAGCGTATATCTGTCTGTATCCGACAGGAAAGTCAATGCAAGGAGATACTCGTTCCATGCGGCGAGGAAAGAGAAAAGACAGGTAACGGCTACGGCTGGAAGGGACAACGGGAATATTATTCGAGAAAATATCTGCATCTGTGAACAGCCATCTACTCTGGCTGCTTCTTCAAGCTCCCTTGGTATGGTGTCGAAGAATCCCTTCATCAGCCAGACGCAAAGCGGGAGGGCGGTTACAGAGTAGGCAACGACGAGCCCGGCGTACGTGTTGAGGAGTCCCAGGCCCTTCATGACGATGAAATACGGGACGAGTATCAGCGCACCGGGGAACATCTGGACGATCAAAAACATGAACAGACCTATTTTTCGCCCGTAGAATCGATATCTCGAGAAGCCATATGCAGCAGGGAAGGCGATTGTTAAACCGAAGATTGTGGTAGCGACCGAGACTATGATCGAGTTCCAGAACCACCCCCAGAATCTCTCGGACCCCCACATCTTCTCATAATGCTCCAGAGTGGCTGTCGAGATGCTGAAATCCATGCTCAGAGAATTTCCAGGGGACAGAGATAGCATTACTGTCCACAGCGGCGGGAGTATAGCGAATATTCCCAAGTGTATCAGCACGATTTGCTTGGCAGTCTGAATTATCGCGCCCGAGTGCCTCCTCGATCTTGCAAGCCCATTTAGGGCCTCTTCAGTCGATGCTTTGCCCATGAACCACTTTGATGACCGAGATGCAGCGATGACTGCAGCTGCACCGACCAGCATGGAAGGAGCAGCGGTCCAATAGTCGACCAAGGTTAGTCCAACGGAAGAGTCGGCTCTGTGGAGGATGTACGAGAGTGAAAGAACCGTCATAGAGGCGCCTGATACGAGGAAGAGTGCGAATTTCTCAGGTACGGGGCGGGCAGGGACGTCCTCGGGTAGTATGAAGACAATAATGGAATTCGCGATTACCACCATGAATGCGGTTGTAAGTCCGGGGTCATCCCCCCTCATCCATGAAACTGCACACATGAAGAGCGCTATCATGAGGCTTATCCATCCGAATGATGCGACAGCACGGAGACTGACTGGTGTCCACCAACGAACAGCGAGATTGTCTTTCATCCGTCCACCTCGCCTGCCTTTGTCACTAAGAGATATGCTGTACTAAAGACGATGAGCATCAGGAAGATTATGACTGACCATGCTGCTCCCAGCCCATACTCGCCGTTTATGAAAGCGACATCGTACACGAAAGTGACGAGTATGTCAGTGACACCAGGCTCCCCATAGAACCTATCGGGACCACCGCCGGTCATCAGGAAGATGACGTGAAAGAGGTTGAAGGTCCAGATCATGCCCAACAGGGAAAGGGGGACCAGTGCGGGCATCAGTTGCGGTAGAGTGAGATGTCTGAAACGATGGTATCGTCCGACACCGTCTATATTGGCTGCCTCGTACATATCCCGGGGAATGCCTGCCAATGCTCCAGACGTAGTCATCGTCATGAATGAGAAACCCATCCAGATATTGACGAATATGACGGAGAATTTAGCCCAGCTATCAAGCCCCAGATAGTCGATATCAGAAGTGAGGATCCCATTGACCCACCCGAACCTGTTGAGCATTCCTCTCCACATTATCACCGAGATATATCCTGGCACAGCCCACGGAATCAGGAGTATCGTACGCCAAGCGACCTTCCCAATTATGCCACTTTCAAGAAGCATGGCGAAAAGAACGCCCAGCAACATATGCATAATCACGCAGCCGAAGGTCCAGATGAGGGTGAATGTGAATGTACGCCAGAAACCAGGGTCTCCATCACCGTCGTAATCTCTCTCATCCGAGAATAAGAGTTCGTAGTTGTCCAGACCGACGAATTCTCCTTCACCGTAATTTTCAGCAGATTCGTCGGTGAAGGAGAGATAGATGCCATAGCCAACTGGGTAGAAGGTGAGTGTGGCCAATAGCAGAATTGCAGGCAATATGAAGAGGTAGCCGCTTCTCTCTCGTCGGCTTGGAGACAGGAAGTAGAGCACTAGAGCAGTGAGGCAAAGACCTCCTACGATAACGCCAATAGCGATGTAAACTGGAGTCATGTCTGGATCAGGCGGCCTTTCAGACTCAGCTGTGGTTATCGCTGATAGGACTGCGAGACCTTCTTCTGCCGATGAGCCGTCTTCGCCGATTGCCACTGTCGCCACATATACCTCCTGGCCCCGGACTATCCCCGGGAGATCGCAGACAACTGATATCGCATCGGGGGGTAACACTGGCATGCCTGTTGAAAAGGTCGGTTCGAACCAATCCTCCTCGAACTGGAAATCTGTGGCGAGATCCTCGGGGATAGTTGTCAGAGACCACCAGCATCGGAAGAATTTGAGCGTCTCTTGTGATGAGGGGTCGTCGGCCAGATCTTCGGAGACGAATATCCATGCATCCGGGAAACCGGCAACTGAAGAAGCCGTAGGGACTATTTCTGTCAAATTGTTGAATGATTCATCGCTGTAGTAGATATCGTACTTCGCAGAATCAGGCACTGTCTGGAAGGCGTACCTGACCCTGTTATTCAAATCGACATCGCCGTCTATGGATACCTCCGAGACTGGAGGAGGGGCGGCTTGCGCCGTGGGAATGGAAAGGAGGAGGAGAGCGAGGAGGGCAGTGGCGGATATTCCCGCCGTCCGACCCTTCATCGCCCTCACTCCTTGTTGCGTTTTACCTCAGTTATTCCTGATTACTCGGCTGCCTTATTCAGTCGCGGCGGGCACCATGTAGTGGAGCTTGGTCTGCCCAGTTACCGTGCCATCGGCTGCCACGGTGAACTCACAGTTGCTTCCATCGTCAGAAGTGGTCCCGTCTACATCCTCGCAGTGGGTACCGAGCCAGTTAGCATCCTGATCTTCCGCGCCCCATTCATATGTGCCTGGGTTGGTGGTTATCTCCAGAGTCCACATCATGCCGTCCGGGTTGCCCGACTCTAGAGCCCAGCCGCCGTATGCTCCCTTGAAGTTCACAGCAGTGACAGAACTGTCGTCCGTGTGGACCGTCAGAGTCATGGTGACTGAGACGTCGACACCGTCGACACCGTCGCAGTTCTGATCGATTCCATCGCCCTCTGGGTCATCAGCACCGGGGTAGACGGTGGCGTCATTGTCGTTGCAGTCTGCATCAGCGCCGTCGATGGAGTATCCGTCGTCATCGGCGTCGTCGTCGACCGT
>MDTB01217875.1_pt1 | contig 40836 bp, 55 predicted proteins | sample 811161 | NCBI WGS metagenome assembly MDTB01 (sample SAMN05326650, study PRJNA326480) | marine metagenome | isolation source: seawater | place: Mediterranean Sea | collected 2009 | reverse complement strand
CCTGTTGCCGAAAGTTCAGCTACACCAATTGCATCATCATTCATCTTGGCATTAGTTATCGCGTTATCAGCTACTACGGTATAGTTAGGATGTTCTTGAGCATACCGTGCTTCTATCTTAGCTGTGCCTGTAGGTATAGCAGCATCAAATGTAACTCTTACACCTGATACAGTATAAGTGTCATGATGCTGAGTTACTCCATCAAAAGTGATATGAACATTATTCTCATTGCCCGGATCAGCACTAAGATCAATATATGTACTAGAGCCGTCATTAAATCCAACACCGTCAGCGAATACATCTACTGTAGGTGTTACGAGTTCTCTGAGAGTAGGAGAGATGCCTGTAAGATAAGCCATATTATGTTTGCTTCAAAAAAGAAATTGTAGCCTCAAGAGAACTATTCGCTTGAGCATCCATTTTTAAATACATACCAGTAGTAAGAATTAATTTTCCTAATATTGGATTAAATGCATCATTTACTGGAATATTAACTTCTTTACATAATATTGCATTAGTTCCTCCACCACTTGCATATACTGTCACGGTTACATGACAAGCAGTAGTAGCGTGAACATTTGCTATATTACATCCTATTATTGTTAGCGTTTCACCACTTCCAGCAGTTAACACAGTAGGATCACTGGTAGTTAAATCTGCAAAAGTTGATGTTAATGTATTAGCCATTTTAGCCTCCTAAAGCTAGTATAAGTCCTATATCAGCATCAGCTCCATCAGAACCAGCAGCACCTGTTGCTCCAGTAGCTCCTGTTGCTCCTGTAGGAATTCCAAAAGTAAAGACACCAGTAGCAGCTGAAAAACTTACAGTAGCACTAGATCCTACACCTAATGTAGTTGCTACAGGACTTTCACTGATTAAGTCACTTGCATCTATTAATGTAACTATATCACCATTAGTAACTCCTGTATCATAAGAAGTTACTGCAGTATGTGCTACTGCTACTACACCATAACGTCTTGAATCTACTACAAAAGAATTAACTGTATATTCTTTTCCAGCAGTCCATGTACCAGCAAATGAAACATCTACACTAACAGACTGCCAATAAGTAGAATTAGCAGTACGATCAGCAGTAAATGTTAGAGTACTAGAAGTTGTATGAGAAACAAGAACTTCCCAAATAGTATCAGTAGTGCCATCAATATAACGTTCACCAACAGTAACAGCCAAGGCATTTTGCCAAACACCTTTAACATTACTAACAGCAAGGTAACGAGCTAATAGTGCATCTACTAAATGCCAATTATCATGCGTTTCAGTATGCCAAGGAATCTTGTCAAAATCAGTTAGATTGAAACTAAAGTTTGTTGTTTCAGTCATATCAGATCCTAAACGTCTATTTCTGTACCAACAACCTGTATCTTCATTGACTGCATGGTCAGAGTAGCAATAGTATAAGTAACAGTATCACCAGCAGATAAATAATATTCAAAAGGTGCTGGAGCAACAGTTAACAATGCAGTTGCACCTGTTGGAGCAGCAGCAGTTTCTGGATTAACCATTAACGTACTATTAGAATGTACATAACGTGCAGCTGTCATATTAAGAACAACAGCAACATCAATGCCGTTAACGGTAATAGTTAAGTCACCAGTACCAGTTGAACCATGAGAAAGTCCTGACCACATTATTTTGACTTTAGCAGCCTTTGCAGATGGGACAGTATAAACAGTAGTTGTTCCAGCAGTAGCAGTTGTTGCTTCTCCAAGAACTCCAATTTGATCAGCCATTATTAACTCCTATTAAAGTGTTGATCGTTCAAAAGCAATATCTCTAGGTAAATCGCTAGGAGCCACAATATTGTGAAATCTAACAACAGCCTCTTGCACTTCTGATTCTGTTAAAAATCCATAAAATGCTTTAGCTCCAGCAACACTTGTTCTTTGTTGTAGAGCAGAGATTTCGTCACGGATGATGAGTAATTGTGCTCTCATCGTAGCCTTACTGACTTTTACATTGTCAGCAGGAAATGTTACATCAACGGCACTAGTCATTTTTATCTCCTAACAGAACCACCTAAATATGCTAAAGATACTGATATTACTTTTAACTGGTTTACAGCATCTCCTGATAGTCGTAACTTTTGGATCTTATACTTTGCTGTCCAAGCATATAGCTTTTCTAGTCTAGTGGGTCTTCCTCCACCAAAGTCTTCACCAAATTCATCACTACCGAATCCAGGGGAGTCTCCTCCTTCAAATACCATAGATAGAGTAGGGTCTAATACGTCTACATCCCAACCAGTAAAGTCATCAAACTTTAATGAGTCTTCTTCCCAATCTTCACCAAAGTCTGTCTTATCTTTATATATATTATCGGTAAACATTTCAACTAAGAACTTGTTATCTCCTTGAGTGTCAAAGTTAATATAACGACTATTCTTTGTTTTAAATCTATCGTTATTATCACTCCAAGGAAGTTCCCAAATAAATTGTATTGGAACACCACTATCAGCTTCATTAGCTACAGGATTAAATCCAGTATTATCTAAGAAAGTAGTATCATCACTAAACATTTCTTGATCACCTTGGTAATCTGTATATATTTGATTATGAGTAGCTTCTCCTAGACGATATACTTGAGTACCTGTAGTAAGAAATAAATGTTTTAATGCTGATCTACAACCAGACTTAAAGTTCCAATTACGCCAATCAGACCAAGAATCTATCTTTAGTGCTGGATTCTTTTTATAAACAAAACAACGATATTCTGTTGTTAATTCGTCAGTAGATCCATTAGGAATAAAGAACATATAATTAGTATTAGCACTATCCCAAATACTCCATACATTATCTTCAATAGCAACAGTAGAATCTAATTGATCTAATACTTTATGATATTCTGGATCTATAAGTTGTGAATTACGTGTACTTTGTGTACTACCTGTAAACAATGCACGTTTAATTGATGATATACCATTTACATCACCAAATAATATATCTTCTCCTACAGTTTGTATTACTCTATGAGATAAAGAACCTACACCTTCCATTGCATCATCAAATGTAGGAGTATGTACATCTTCTGTAAATGTACCTAATGTTCCCGGTAATACTGCATCAGCAAATGTTACCATTAATTTATCACGAAATCTTCCTAAACCTTTGATAGCAAATGATCCACTAGGAACTCGTGATCCTAAGTTTAAGTTAACAGCATCATTAGGTGCAGAATCTCCTACCCAAGTGCCACTTACATCTGTTGCTGATATATATAATTTATCTTCAGTACCAGCAGTAAGATCTCCAGCCATTACTAAATATCTTCCATGTGCTACTACAAATCGTGCTATTGGTGTATTAGCATTTGTATTTGTAGCTAAATCTTTAAGATATTCTACATTTATACTAGAGTTAATTATTAATGGTTTATTGACTCCATTACATACAATTAAATCACCATTAAAAACAGCAAAAGATGCGAAGGTTGTCGTAGTCCATCCATCTGGGCTTCCATCTAAGTTATTTGCCCAAGCATCTGACCATATTTCGTTTACTTTACCTGTAGCATCTATCTTAACTAATTTACCATTTTTACCTACAGCTATAATATGTCCACTATAGTATTCACAATTTACTATTGTATCTAAATACTCATTAGTTTCGGCAAATAGAACTGTTCCGGGTCTTACTTCATTAGCACCATCAATACCTAATTGCATATTTTGTAGTACTTTGGCAAATTTGTTATCTAAATTTAAATCGTTATCAACAACATTCCATCCACCAGAAAAATCACGTAACGTAGCATCAAGCATTTGATTACCACGTTGTATTCTATTATTAGCTGGAAATAGAAATGTATCTGCCATTAGAAAGGTATATCACTTACATCTGATGTTTTTGTTTGTGATAATAATCTGTCTATTATATCGTCAGTATATTTATGGTATCCAGCATCATCTAATTTAGCCAATCTATCTAACACTTCTTTTATTCCAGCCCCTTTTCCAATATCGTCTTCAATTCCTTTAAGTTGTTGTGCTATTTCAGGAGGAAGTGTCATACGACCTTCTGCAACAGGTAATCTACCTAAAGATTTATCAAGATCTCCTGTTCTTCGCCATGCATCTGTATAAGATGTTCCTTGTTCTGCCTCATCTAAATAATTTCTATTTGCTTTTCTTAACCCCAAATCCATTCCTAAAAGATCTTTTGATGATGCACCCGGAACCTCTCCTACGTAATCATCAAAAGCGCTATAAGCTGGTGCAGTAAGTGGATCTGTACCTTGTATTTCTTGTGCTCCTTGTCTTGCTTTTTGAAGATTTTCAGCAGCATCGTCAGCAAGTTCTATGGCATCAGGATTACGAGGGCTAGAATCATCAAAATCATCAAAACCTTGTTTACGTATTTGATTTTTAGTTCCTTGTGCAGATACATTACTTTTTTTGGCTTTTAATAATGCCATTAAAGCTTCTCGTATTAAATTTGCTGCTGCCATTTGATTTCCTAACAGTTCCAAGCTCGTAATGATTTAGATAATCTATCATCACCAGTATTATTACTAGGCTTTTGTCTTTTTCTCATGCCACTCATTCTAGCACAAAATGAAGCTCTACGCTTATTACCTACTTTTTTAGATGGAGCTTTTAAATTTCCACCTGTTTTTCTATTATAACTATCACGACCTTTTTGATTTAATCCTCCAGATTCATTTTGGCCTTCTTTTCTTTGCCAAGCTGCAGTCTTTTTTCCTCGTTCTCGTTTTTGTAATTCACCTTTTAATGACATTATGTTAACTCTACAAAAGTAAATGTATTAGGTGTTGATGTAACAGGATCAAGACTAATAGGAGTTGAGTTATATGTATTCTTTAATTGCTTAACACGAGCTTCAAAAAGTAATTGAAACTTTTGTGTAGCATTTGGATTAGTACCATCATCTTCTAGATAGTCAAAAACTGTGCCTAATATAAGAGCTTGATCATCAAAATCTATTTCATCTGTACTTACAAATGTATCAGGTTTTGTTCTGTATTGTAATATGATATCTCCAGTAGCTGCTTTAGGCCAAATATTAAATATTCTAGTAGTCTTATAAGTACTAGTAGGACCAAGAGCTTCATAATGAACAGGAGTTGTACCACTTAATTCAAACGGATTTGTTGTTAATCCTGATATAGTTGTTAGTGGTGTGTTAGAATTTTCTGGAAATATTACTCGTATATCTTCAAATCGTTTTATACTACTTGTTAAGTCTGTTGTTACTAGTCCTAGTGTACCATCTAAAGTTAACTTAGCCCAAGAAAGATATTGAGGCCAAAAGACCTCATCAAATAATACATCAAACTTATGTTGAATCATTTCGGCTATTCGATCTTCAGCATACGTTTGTACACCAGTACCAGCTACCATTGATAATCTATCTGCTGTACGAACTATTAATTGTGATAGTGTGCTCATTAAGTCCTACAATCTTTTAAAAAATAGCGAGAGAGTGAAGGGGAGGACAACACTCTCTCACTAATCTTCTATGCCTAGCCGTTAAAGTGCGCGACACCATGAAGATTACTTGTGTTACACAAGTAACGGATTTCTTGCACAATAGATCCATTACTAGCTGATGCACCATCAAATGTACCACGAGGATCGCCTGTAGTAGCTGTTTGAGGATCAGTAGTAACAGCAGCTGTTAATGCTCCAGCAGCTACAACACCATCTTCTGTATCACTAAGAAGACTTGTTCCAGCATAAGGAATACCAAGCTTATCTGCCCAACCTACATCACAAGTATCACCAGCAGCTCCTACAGCAATTTCTAGTTTATCCACATATTTAAATGCTTTAACACCAGCAATTACACTAGTACCACTAAGAGTGATATTTTCTTTCATAGGTTGTCCTAGATAATCACGACCACTAATTGTGCATACGTGATTAGATCCAGCACTTCCTGTGCAAGACAATGTACGTCCATAAGTTGCATCAATCATACCAGAAGTAGATGTAAGACTAGTAGCACTTCCATCAAAGGTATTCTTGTAATCTGCAGAAGTATAAGTAGTAGCAGAATCAGTAGCACTAACTCCATCCCAAATACCATCGGCATCGAGAGTTGCTGGTGCTCCAAGACTTACTATTACTGCATTACCTACAACATCAGAAGCATACTCCATTAGTGGAACATACTGACTAATAGTTCTAGGGTAGTTATCAGCGCTAACTTTCGCCATGAGTTTTCTCCAATTAGGTTACGTGATGGACTTTAGAGTTCTTTGAAACTTTAAGTTTTTGTTCAGATCTAGCTCGGAGAGAGGTATCGGAGGCTGCTCCCATATCATCTCCTGTCTCCATATTTACTAAGTGAACTTTATCTAAAAAACCTTGCCGTTTCATTTCATCTTCAGTCCAAACATGAATTGAGGCTCCATTTGGAAAATACACCATCCATCCAGCATCAACTTCTTTATCGGCATAATCAAAACCTCCAAGAAGTGTGCCTTCTTTGTCTTTCTTAGGTGATGCAATTCTTCGTTTTGCCTGTCCTTCTATTTTATGTACTTCAAATCGTGGTTTAATTTGCTCAGTCATCCCCTTGTCTCCTTTACTAAGAATTAATCAAAACAGCATGAGTACGGAAAGCTTTCCACAAGCACCATTGTCCTTGCCAAACAATCCTACGTCCGTGAGCATCAATCGTCCAAGGAGCAACAAGCTCTTTGACCTTCATGTTTACATGCTTCAAGATATGTAAGCGTAGATACTTACTATTAATAAAATAAGCTTTATTAACAGGGCAATCTTCATCATACATCATTGGAATGTTTTGGTGTTTAACACCAGAAAAACCTAGATCCATCATCTTTTGGCCTGAGTTAGAGTCAGACAAATTAATGACAACCTTATCTCTTACTGCTGTACGATAGTGACGAAATAAATTACGACCACAAAGAATAACATCAGGCTTATCACCTTTAAGAGTAACATCCATAATGATGTCATCAAATGCTTCTTCAATGTTAGTACTATCTAAATTGCCATTAAAGTCATAAGCAGAAGTACGCCATTGAGACTCACTAGCTCGACTGATGTTTCCAACAGTACCAGTAGTAGGATCATCTGGAATTAAAAGACCAAGACCTTGTGGGTCAGTACCAGCACCAGAAGCATAGAGATACTCTGAGAATTTCTCTTTAATACTTTCTTCTAGTACATCTACTTTAGCTTTCATAAGCTTAAATATTTGTGCTGCACCTTGGTTCTCGTCTTCTTCTTGATCACTAATAACAACTGAACCACCTACTCGCGCCCAGTTATATGTTACAGTATCAAACTCACTTGTTTGAGCAATTGGCTGTTCGTCAAAATACTCAAAAGAAGTGATATTTGGGTTACGACCCAGAGTTAACGGGTTCGTAATCTCGTGTCCACCGTCTTCGAATTCAACACGGTTATTCGCGAAAGCCCATGCCATCAAAGCATTAGACTTAATAGAAGCAAGAATAAGTTTCTTACGACTACGAGTAAGTGTTGATTCCAAAACTGTGGCTATTGGTGTAGAAGCCATAGTTGTAATCCTTATTAATTAATTAATGCCAGCATCAGACATAGCTTGTCTAATAATGTCATCAGTTGAAGTTCTAACATCTGCTACGTTTGCTGTATCTGTAACATATGTTTGCGGTACACTCCCACCTTCGGGAGGTTGTGGTTGCGTATTTGAGTTAGAAACAGCAGCATTATCTTGATCTGCTTGTAATTGTTCTAACGATTTCGTCCAGTCTAAACCACGCTGTAGGTAATAGTTCTGGAGTTTAAAATACGCGGCTTCAACTGAAAGATTACTATCTTCTTGTAAAAGTCGGGAAAGAGATTCTTCATGAATAGCTGCATCAGGGTGTGCATTAGAAAAATTATTGTAAATCTCTGTTGCTCGTTCATTAGCTTCTCTAATTTCTATCTCTTGTTGTCTATCGCCAATGATAGGAGACAAAGCATTATCAAGCATTTGCTTCATAGCACCCATATCTGCTCCACCATTAACGATGGCATCTACATTGTATCCTTCACTTTGAGCTTGTGTCAACATGTATTGAAGTGTCTCTACTGGATTATCTTTCCAAGCAGACACTATTTGTGCTCCAGTTGTTACTTCGTCTGGAGTTAAATCATATTGAGTTCCAACAGTACCAGCATTATTAATAGCTTCTAGTTGTGCTTTAAGTGTTTCTACTTCTTTAGAGTACTGGTCTGCACGTTGTTTTTCGCGTTGTGCAGTTTCATAGAATCTTCGTTCTTTTCCTCCAGTGGCGATGACGTTTCCGTTTGCATCAACGAGGTCTTGGGGACCATTAACTTTTTGTTGTTGCTGTTCATCTGTGCTTCCGTCAGCACTTTGTTGATCACTGGTTGTAGATGTCTGTTCTTGAGTGTCCGTTGTCGTTCCTGTATCTTGTTCCGTAGAACTCTCAGTTGTAGTCGATTCATCCCCTTCTCCTATACTAGATAGAATTTCTTCGTCTGTATTTAACATTTCCTGTTCTTGCATAATCGTCCCCTTTTATTGCAATGGTTGAGTTGGTTGTGGTGAAGCTGCTTGCTGCCCTTGTTGTTGCACTAATTTTATTGCACTTTCAAGAGCTTGAGCGGGTGGCACTCCAGATTGTATAGCACTTTGTACTTGTTGCTTAACTTCTGGAGGTAATTGACCTAACACTTGTTGTAATTGTTCTGGACTAGCATTAGCTATTTCAGGTTGTGCTTCTGGTTGTGGTTGAGGAGGTTGTTGTGGTGCTCCTCCTCCTTGTTGTTGTTGATTTTGTTGTTCTAAAGCTTCTTGTAACTCTTGCCAATCTTCTTCTCTCATAGTTACTTCATCAAAAGCTTTTTCCATTACTTGCATCATCATCTTTAATACAGGTCCGGGAGCAGCATTAACAAATTGTCCTAATACTTGTCCGAATTCTAATGCTTCTTCTTTCTTTGCAGCACTAGTAGGCTTTTGTGTACTACCTCCTAATACTTTTAAAGACATTGCAGCTATAGCTTCTTTATCTAAGTTTTCCCATTCTACATCATCACCGATAAGATTTTTAACTACACGTTCATCCATTTGCATAAGACATAATTGAGCTATACCCCAATATATAGAACCAATCCAATCTTCTATTTGATCTGATTTTTCATCAACTCTCATATTAGCTGCACCAGAGTTTGCTTGTACTGCAGCCGTATTAGTATTTGTCTTAAACTGTTCCCCTCTCATAACAGTACCAACAGATGATATTCTATCAATTGCTTGATACATTTCATCTTTATCAAAAACTCTTTCAAATTGTAATGATGGAGGAGGAACAGAACCAATTACATCACTAATCTTCATTTCTGGAGGAATGTTTAATCCTCTAGCTGTACCATCATCTCCATTAAGTACAGCAGTAGCATCAGCTTGTGAAATTAAATTGCTATTAAAAAAGATATTACGTCTAGCCCAACGTCTTGCTCTACGTTTTTCATCAGTAATTTCATTAATAGCATCTTGTTGGTCTAAGTAATAAGATACTTCACCTTTAGTTATTGGTCCATTAGGAGATTCAAAGAATGTTAATGGATAATATGGAAAGAATGTATCTAATTGTGTAGGATCATCCCAAACCCATATAGGCCAAGTCCAATCATTACTGTTAAATAACAACACTCTACGAGTAGTTTTATCCCAAACAAAATGAACTTTAGTCATCTTAGCTTTTTCAAAAGCTTCTTGATCATTAAAACCAAAAGACTTAGCTGTTTCATTTTTATCGTCAGAATATAAGGAAAAGTTATCATTATCTTCTATACCATCATCTTCACCTAAACTGGCTTTCATTACATGAGTAGGTTGATATATAGATTTGTACTCAGCTTTACCTTTATCTTTTCTACCATATTTAGCTAATAAGAATTGTGTAGGTAACATATCAGTTTCTATTACCCAATGAGCATCAGATAAATCTATTTCTTTACAGTTAGGATCTACCATAATATCAAATGGTGACTTAACTTTAACAAATGGTCCTCCGGGCTGAAGTATATCTATGCTATCTTCTAATGCTTGTATTTGACCTTCAATTTCTATTATTCGTTTAGAGTCTTTAGCTTTCTCTAAGTCTTTGGATAACTTAGCTAAATCAGCTAATGCTTGCTCACTACTTTCAGCTTTAGGAGTCCAACCTATTTTCATCCAAGCTCTATTAGTAAGTAAGCATGTTACTACACATCTCTTAGCTTTAGGTTTTAAATTAATTCCAGGTGCTGCTAATCTACCACCTAACACGTTTACTAAGCGTTCTAGTGTAGTAGCTAATCCTCTTTTTTCTTCTATGTTAGCTGTAAACTCTGCTTCTGGATTTCTAGCATATAAGGCTGGAACCATTGTAGTTACATTGGCAAATACTACATTCTCAGTTTCTGTAATATTATTGTTAAGCTTTTGGTTTCCGATACTATTTCCTGATCCATTTTGTTTACCACTTCTATGACCTAATTGATCATTTTCATAATAACGAATAGCTTCTGCCCATGATTCTCTAATGCCTTCAGTATGTTTCATTACTTGTGCAACACGAGATTTCCATACTTTACCTTGAGCTTTAGACACAGGAATTTTACTATCACCAATAGCTTTATATGTAGGATCTTTACGTCTACGTGTACGTTTAGGAGCAGCTTCTCCCAAAGAACTATTAATAGCATCATCTACATCTTGAGGTATTTGTTCTTCAGCCATCTTATTTTCCTACGTTCATTAGCATTTGTTGTATTTCTGATTCTAAAGGAGATTGAGTAGGTGGAGCACCAATATTTTTTGGATTAAAACCAGTTTGTCTACGTTTTAATGCTTCTAATGTTGGAGACATTTTTGGTCCTAATGCTTGTTCTGCTTTTCGTCTTGTCGGTCCTTGACGAAATTCTACACCAGCATCAGTACGATTAGGAGCTACAAAATCAGTATAGGAAGTCCCTTCATCATTAAATTGTTTTACTGATGGCACATTAGATTCTGGATTAATAGTATTACCTAACTGTCTGGTTTCTTGTGTAGATTTAGTACCAAAATATTCATTATCTATCTTATCTAACTCTGCTTTAATACGTGCAAGTAGCTGTAAATCAGACTTACTAGGATTTGCAACATTTCTTATCATCCGAGCACGTTGAGCTAAATTTGCTAATTTCTTTTTAGTATCGTTAAGACGACTAGCCATACTAGCATCTTTACCACCTTGAAGTTTAGCTCCGGGAATCCTTTTTCCTTTTGCATCGAGTTCAAAAAATTCATCACTATCAGGAGTACCTTTTTTAAATCCCGGAAACATTTCATCTAAACGTGAGTACATATCCTGTATATCAGCATTTAAATCTTCATTTTGTCCAAATCTTTTTGCTACTTCTCCTACACGAGCTTTAATTTTTGTTGGACCTTCACGATTAAAAACTGTTGTAGGTGTATTAGAATATTTATTTTGTCCTCCAGATAATGCTGGATTCTTTTCTGCAGCTTTATTAACATTAAATAAAACTTCATTAGCCTTATCTAATATTTTTTGTTCATCAGAACTACGATCAAGATTATCTAATTGAGATTTATTTCTTAAATTCTGTACACTTTGGTTTTGATTAGAAACTCTTCCAGCTGCATTAGCTCTGCTATCTAAACTTTTATCTATTTCAGAACTTAATATTCTATCTAAAGTCATTTGTTCATTAGCAGAGTCTTCTAATGATGGATGTACAGAATATGGTCTTCCATCTTGTTTCCCTTGTTGGCCTGTAGTAGCTTTATATAATTCTTTTTTGTCTTCAACATTTTTTGATTGTTTTAATTCTTGTTTTCTTCTTTTACTTATTGTTGGTCCTAATTCTATTTCATCTAATTCTTTAGCTATTGATTCATCTAATGAAAGTTTAGGATCAGCAAAACCTTGTGCTCCTTCTGGTGTAAAACTATCATAAGGATCTGGTCCATCACCTCCTGTTGTTTTTTCTGGGAGCGCCGTTTTTCCTGCAGAAGTTTTTGCAATTCTGTTTCGTATAGCTTCTTTTCTAAGCTCATTTGTTCTGAGTGCTTCAGCAGCTAATTCAGCTTTAGACATCTTACTTTGTTTTAATAATAATTGCTGAATAGCTTCTGCTATTAAATTTGCATTAGCCATGTCTCAAACTCTTTCTATCTTCTTGAATATCTCGTTCACCCCATTGTCTCCAACCAACATCTTTTCTTATAACAGCTTTAGTAAGCTTAGAAACATTAGGTTGATTAGACAACATATACTTTAAAGTGTCCATAGCATGATCATCTTTATCAATAGGTTTATCTATTTGTTCTCCAGTAGGAGACTTTTGCCAATAGTAATCACTCATTTCATTTATAAAGAACTCTAACTCATCACTAACATATAAGTATGGTGCTTCATATTCTCCTGTAATAGGATTCTGATGATTACGTTGTGGAACAAGATACTGATTAACTTTAACAATACCATTAGAAATATCATTATTACCACGTATACACATAATACCTTCTTCTAAGAAAAAGTCAGCAATTGATTTACCTACTAACTTTTTGCCTACAGCTTTACGTCTAAATATATCTGGATCAGCTAATATCATGTTACTTGGGTCCACACTATACTTATTGCGAAGATGCCGAATAGCACTAAACTGATCTTCAAGTACACATTCTTTCTCATAGGCTCCACCCATGATAAACACATTACCCAAAGTATCACAGAACCCCAAAAGATAGCAGTAAGGAACAGCAAGCCCATAGTCATAACCCTCTAAAAATGTAACATTAGATGCTTTAATTTTTAGTTGGTTATAGTAATTTTCAATAGCATGATGAGACATAACATGAACTGCTTGGTTAAAAGAAGGATATACTAATCCTTCATAACTAGCCCATTCACCCATAAGAAATCTAGAGCGCATTTGACCTTTATAAGAAGACTCTAATGTTTTAATAAAGTCTGGTTCTAAGTTATCTTTGTTTTCATATGTACTACCTTCATATAAGTCTATGATTGGAATAGGTAATTTATTATCATCATAAAGCATTTTACCATTATCATCAGTTTCACAGAGTAATTTTTCGTCAACTCTTCCAGCATTTAATTCATGGATAGGACGTACTAATTCTCTATATACCCAATTACGTGTAGGGTTACTGGTAAGAATTAACCAACGAGGACCACTCTTAGGCATAGTCGGATCATCTCCATGATAAGGAGTCATGCCACGTAAGCGTCCTAATAAATCTAAAAAATCTTTGTGAACAATTTCTGGATCTTCCATCTGATCAATAGCAATAGCATCATAAGTTGCTGATAATAAGTTGGAAGTTGTAGCTTCTGTTCCTATTTTACCTTGTTGTGCTATATATCTAAAATTAATAGTTGTACCATTTGTAAGTGTACAAGTGTTAGATCCATTAGCAGATTTAGGAAAACTTTGAATCCAAGAAGCTGGAATCCATTTTAAAAATTCTTTTCTTAACGTATCATTTAGTTTCGGGTATGTACTACGAGCCATAAGCAAGTTAGATCCCGGATAGTCTTTAGCAATGTTAATCATTTTAATACAAGTAGTGGCAGTTTTGCCGTTAGCAAAACCCCCACCAAAAAATTGTATTTTAGACCTACTTGCTAAGAATCGTTCATTTAACGATCCTTTGTGAATTTTGTAAGTAGCCATTAACGATTGTCTACAGCCCAATCAGCATTAGTAAGTGCATCAGCATTCATATCACCATCAGCACGTTTACCTACATAATTTTGATCAGAAGCAACATCAGTAGCTCTTTCTCCTACATAAGCAGGAACAAGGTTTGCTATAACAGTTGCAGCTACTCGATTAACACTACTGAGTTTATTTTCTGGTCCAGAACCTACAGTTCCTCCACCGTTACCACTACTATCGCTAACTATAGCCATTACTTTTTCCTTTGCTTTTCATTTCACGATTAGCTAAAACATTTTTCATTTTAGCTCCCGGATTTTGTTTTGCGAAGTTTTTTGCTTTAGCTTGACCTTCTTTACTATAATCAAACTCTTTAGTCTTACCGTCAGGTGTCATTACATTTGGCATATTAAAACTCTTTTGGTGTTACATCTATAACAGGAATTTCATTCTTGTTGTCGATATATTCTATAGTTAAGCCACCTTCCAAAGAATGTTTGTGTTCTACAACATCAACAGGACGATGACCAGCTCGGTCTAAAACATCTTTAGCAGCTGCCATTCTTGTATTAACACCATTAGCTTGATCTATCATAGCATTAAACATTACACTAGCTGCATCTTTACTGTGTTGCACAAACATTCCACGAACATCTGAAGCATCACTAGCTAATATATTCTGCACTAAAGTTTTTTGTAATTCAATATAAACATCAGAAGATTTAATATTTTCTAGTTCTTTTGTTTCTATTGATAAAAGATAAGCAATGTCATGATCACTTAAACCAAATAAAGAATAAGAAATAATAACACTTAGAGTATTCATTTGTTTAGGAGGAACAGGTAAATCGTTAATACGTTTTCGTGCAGCAACGATTTCCTGTTTAATAGTTTCTGTATTTGGAACTTCTACTAATATTTCGTCATTAATTACTGATCCGTTTACTGGATCAATTTTAGTTCCATCAGCTAATACTAAAGGTTCAGATCCTGTGACCAAAGTCATTTACTAATTGCCTAGATTTTGTGTAGGCATCCTTACTGATCCTGAAGAAGGTGGAGGAGGATTACCAGTAAAAGGTTTATTAGGATCTTTTCCACTTAATCTATTTAATAGTGTCTGCATTAATCCCGGAGGAACTGGTCGATCTTCTTGTGTCATTCTTTGAGTTGGCATTCTTACTGACCCACTAGTAGGAGGAGGGGGAGCTGGCATATCTATTTCTGTTCCAGCTTCTCCAAAACCATCACCTATTTGTTGTACTGCTTGAGGTGGTGGATTAGGAATACCAGCAGCTCCAATATCTTGTCCTGAAGGCATAGTTTCTTTTATTCCTAATAATTGACTAATACGATCTAAAACACTCATATTTTGGTTAGGAGCAAAAGCTTGATTCATAGGATTTGGAGAGTAATCTATTACAGGTGCTTCTTGAAATACAGGAACATCTGGTGCTTGATTAATAACAGGATTAGCTCCTTTTCCAATATCGTCAGAAAAAAGATAAGGATTTATTGCTCCTCCACCAGACATATCACCACTATTAATTCCCATACTAAGATTATCAGCTATTCCTTGGTTTAAACTATTATCTACATTAGCTGTAGGAACATTTTCTCCACTCGTTCCATACTCAGCTCCCATTCCTATATTTGTATTAGGATATACTTCATTAAAGTTTCCCGGACCAGCTTCATATCCATCTGATAATTGTATACCTCTTGCTTGAGGAATAGGAGGACTAAAATCAGTACCGTACATATTATCTGCTACTGGTCCTCCAGCTTGTGCTGCCATTTCTTCTTGATCTAATGCGATTGGTGCTGGAGAACCATACATTAATCTTCTATAACCTATAGGACTAGTAGTGTTCATATCAGGATCACCACCGTGTTGATATTCCTGTTTTTCATAATCAGGAGTACCTTCAGCATATATTGGTTCATATCCAGCAGTATTAGGATCACCACCAAATATACTGTTCATTTGTTTTTCCAGCCAAGAAGGTTTACCACCAACATACTTGGTTTGCATTTCTTGATTAGCCATAAAGCTTATCTCCTATTAACGACCAGCATCCATTTTGCCACCACCACCATTGCCAGAAGCATCAGTAGGATAAGTAGTAGGAGCACGATTAGAACGAGCACCAGAAGGAATTAATTCTTTCTGTAGTTCTGTAACATCTCCAGCAGCAACAGCACGAGCTGTATTTGCTCCAGTAGAATCTTGATCATTATTAATAACAGAACTCATTTGCTCATTGGAAGTAACACCACGAACACCACCTTGAGAATTTGTACCACCAGTAGTAGCAACAGAATCTACTTGAGCACGAGTAACACTAGCACTAGTAGAAGGTGATGAATCAGTTAATAAGGTAGATAGTATTTCACCATGTTGTCTCATACCAGCTTTACGTAATATTCTCATTAAGTGATATCTATTAGGTGATCTTTTGCTTAATAAGGAATAAGTGCTTACACTTCCAGCATCATCTTCCCAATATCCAGTTGAAGTAGCCATAACTCTTGTCTCCACTCAGTTGTTTTGTTTGTGACTATTTTAATGTATTATATGTTTGTCTCGCTGTGTTAAACACATGGTAACTTCTAAAAAATCATCCGTCAACAACAAACTTATATTACGGGCTTCGCAGAAGCCCGATTTCGTACTACCTCTACTTATAGCTTATTATACCCTGTAATATTTTGTAATACTTTATAATAATGACTATGGGCCTCTTTTGATTAAAGGGGGTGACGTTAGACCTCACTATAGACCACGCCAAATTACCTAAAACCGAACTTTTGGAACAGCGGGGGGATAAACTGCAAACATCTGACCGGAGGGGTAGGTATAAGTAATGTAACTACTTATTGTGTGACATTAACTACACATTAGTAACTATAACTACTACTTAACAGTGTTATAGGAACAGTTAGTGTTACATAACATCTACTACCTACTATACCAGCGTATTCGAGCGCACTCGCGTACGTAACTACTACACAGTCTACTTACTACATCATGTATAACTGCAACAATCTCTACTCAACATCTAGTATTCCTTACTATATATAGTAATTTGTACATAAATCGAGTAACAGATCCTTCTCGTTGCAACGCTTCGGTGTGTAGTTACTGTGTGTCTGGCCGGTAAATTAGGTGTTATAAGGGAATCAGCTCTTATAATATAATTTAAACTTTACACTTGGAGTATACAATGAAGACAATTACATTTTCACGTAATAACGGATATCACATGGCTGTAGTATTCGAGAATAAAAAGTCAATGGCTGTATCTACTAAGACATTCAAGACAGCTGACGGTGCAGAGAAGTTTGCATTACGTATCAAAGAGATCTGTGGCGAGAACTACGAACATCGTAATCTCATAGATCTATATCAAACTACTAAGATCGAAGATGGAGTCGCAATCACTACTAAGAACTTCATCAACGAGAATATCGTAGCGATATAATCACACGGAGAGGGTGCAACATCATCCTCTCCATTCTTTCATTTTACATAGGAATATATAATGAAACCTACATGGAAACATTGTGCTATTGCATACTTGATTGTTAATTTCACCATTATCATTGGCTTATATGTATATAGGAGCTTCATGATATGAGACATTTATTCCCAGACGATTATACTAATAATGACCTTAAACAAGTCATCAAATCATTACATCAAACACGAAGATGGAAAGAGATTGCAGAGTACGAGTTATACAGACGCAAGCTTAATCATCAATACACAGGTCATCATATCAACATCAACGCTTAACTACATACTCGGAGTTAGATGGCAACATCTAGCTTCGAGTTCTTTATTTTACATCGGTAATTCTAGCCTTGTCTGTGCCTTACTGCTACGTCTGGCCGGTGTGGTTTGTATTATTGTTGTAGTAATTTTAACTATATTATAGGGGTTTAATAATGATTAAACAATTAGTACTCAAATCTAAATACGGTAACTTTGATTGCATGGTTAACTATACTCACTATGCTGATGGCAATAAAGCTATCACACTAGTTAGCGAGTCAGGCGCACCTATAGCTAAAGCTACAGTTAATATGCCAGAAGCAGAAGATCAACGCCTGGAATTATTAGAAGAGATGGGCGAATTAGATAATAAAGATGAGTTTGTATATATTAAAGACTATGCAGAGAATGAAGGCATGCTTAACTCATTGAAGGATGCTGGATTTATACTACATGAAGTAGCTACTACAACTACTAATCATGTATCTATACCACTAGTACAATTAACACCAATAGCAATGGAAGGATGGAAATAATGAACACACCTAAGTATGATGGCTATCATGTACCTCATAAATGTTCTTCAATAGATCTTAGATTACAAGAGTTACGTGATGCTGGATTTGACTGTGAAATATCACGATCAGTAGTAGTACAACATAAAGAGATTAAAGATGGCATGATATTAGATAGAGAAAATGTTATTGATATCATGCAAGGACCAACAACACCTACAAAGTATAGTGCCATAAGAAAGGATGGAACATGTATATAACTTCTTCTTCGGGTTTGTGTGGTAAAAAGTTTTTGTTGGTTTTAAACATGGAGGAACAGGTATGTCTTTTATACCATATCGGAGCGACGAAGAGCTAGTACAACTAGTAAATGATTATGACGAGTATGCGTTTCAAGATTTACCTGCTCAACTACGATTAGCACTACAATCACGAAGCATTATGTTTAGACGTAGAGAACCTACAGAACAAGAACGTAATGAAACTATAATAGATGCTAAAGAACATAGACATCTAAACAAAGAACTAACACTTAAAGATTATTTTGATAAGTATCAAGGAAAACAATTCACATTATATTAACACAGGAGATATCATGAATACATTTAGTGTACCACAATTTCTTAGCGAAATGTCAGTAAGCAAAGACGATCCAGAATTAGAATTAGCAATGGATGCTGTAGAGTTAACAGAACTAGGTTGCGATGATGGATGGTTAGCCAGACAAGAACACTTCGGAGTTGCTGGCGCAATGGAACGCCAGATAGAATACTTAGGTTCAGTGTTATTACCTAATGCAGAAGATAAGATCAAGAAGATGGCTAGTGACGGTATAATAGGCGAAAGTTATACACAAGATCATTGGTTTGGCACTACTAACTCAGATAGTCCACACGAAAGCGAAGAAATATCTTTTGATCAACAGATAGAAGATCAACAGAACTTTGCCGATGGCTTACGAGCACGTATGCGTACTGCTGCAATACGAATGGTAACAAGAATTAAAGCTCACGATGAGCTTAGTAATACATTAGGTCAGTTGACATATTCAGCTATCAAAGCTAAAGCAACAGCTAACCGTAATGCAAAAGCAACAGCGTAATTATAGGTTTAGTTACTAACCTAGCTACGTGAAGAAAGATCTGGAGTAAAATAGTAACACATATGAGAAAGAAAGCGACGAAGATGGGATAGTTAGGGAAACCTAGCTATCTCATTTTTTATTTCTCAGGTAATACTACCCTTGTCTTTGCTTAAATTATTATTTTAGGAGGTTAATATGGAAGTCTTAATAATACTAGGTGTAGTTATAGGACTGCTCCCTTTGTTTTTTATCCTATGAGAATACCACAACGAGTACCATTACAAACACCACTAAAACAATTACGTGTGGCTAGAATAGATGATACTTGGCAGATATGGTTAGCAGCTAATGGCGACTTTAGTCTTGGCTCTTTTCTTCAACTATGTGATGATAGTATTATTAACATAGTAACATGGCATCCTGATGGTACAGAAACAGTACAACAAATTGCTGATTGTTTAAATGATAATACTTTTACTCACATCTAATAATGAGATAATCAATGGGAAAATCAAATGTTCCAACAGACGTTTTTAAGAATGTGGATATGGCTGCGCCAGATGAGTGTTGGCCTTGGAAAGGTAAGATTAATAGCAAAGACCAAAGACCGTATATTACCATCGAAGGAGTTAGACGCGCGGCTTATGTCATCGTATATGAACTCTATTCAGGAGAACAGGCGATGGGAAGATACATACTCCATTCGTGCGATAATAGTATCTGTTGTAATCCTCATCATCTCAGTTGGGGTAGTCATCAAGATAATATGGATGATATGAAACAACGAGATCGTCATGGACTACCTAAGACTGTAGTAAGAGCTATTAAGACCTTACTAGATGGTAATAAGACTCATCAAGAGATAGCAACACTTTATGGAGTGTCTAGAGAATCAATAACAGCTATTAACAACGGTCGAGGAAAGAGTATTGACTACTAAGAGCTTATAAGATACAGTAAGGTTGTTAGACTCATATCTAACACCTCCCTGTGTAAAAGAACTTGCCCCTAGTACTTCACGCGTACTAGGGGCTTTTGTTTGTGTATTGACACACATCTATTTGCGTGGTAAAAACTGTTTATTGTTCAATAAAGAGCAACGGAGGTATGCATGAATAATATTACACCACTTTTTTCTCAAAAACCAAATAGACCAGAAGCATTTAACAGTGATTCTGAGTTATACTTTGATGTATGGGAACGACCAGCATTTTTTCAAGGAAGAGACGTTGGTGTTTACTATGGAGACAGTAATCATAAACATATAGTACGTATGTGGGATGGATCTCCGCTATCTATAGGACTAGTAGGCAAAAATTATAAACTATTAAAGAATCAAGAATTGTGTGAGAGTATTGAAGATACTTTCATGGATAGCTTGACGAGTGAGGAACTACATGGAGTTAGACGAAGAGATAGCGTGTCATACATGGGAGGTACATCTTTCAGAGATTACATCTTCCCGAACATTAAGGTGGATCTCAAAGGAGGAATCTCCGATATCGCCTTTCGAGCTATCGTTATTAACGGGTATGATGGCTCATCCTCTTTCAAGTTTTACCACGGAGCTATCGACTTCTTCTGTACAAATGGCATGGTCACAGGATCATATGATATGATTACTAAGAAGCATACATCAGGATTATCTATACCAAGAATGACTGATAGATTACGAGTGTCTATAGATATATTCTATAAACAAGCAGAACAATGGAGTCATTGGATTGGAAAAGAAATATGTGATGAACACGCGGAAGAATGTTATCGTGCCATGCCCAATGTTAGTGAAAAAAGAGTGCAACAACTCATGCGACAATTTCGGATCGAGGTACAATCTCACGGAAGAACAGTATGGGCATTGTATTCAGCGGCTACCTTCTACGCAACCAGTAATAGTGGAGACTTCACTGTTAGGGAAACTGGCAACGATCATCGAGCGTCTACTATTATGAATAGAGAACAACAAGTTAGAAGTTGGATTAATACTGATGAGTTCTTAGAATTAGCAGCATGATGGAGAAGCAAATGCCTGAAGAATTTGAACATGATTTAATAGGTATTCTACAAGAACATTATGGTAAAAGTTATTATTATCAATGGGATAGTGAAGAGGATGGATTTTATGTCCGAGTAAGAGTATGGAAGAAGGAAGCAAATGCTTAAAGAAAGTCTTAATGATAGTGATGAAAGAAGAAAAGATCTGTTTAAAGCATGGTTACATTCATGTCCTCATGGAGCATTTCACTCTATTGAACATACTTGGGATGATGAAGCTACTCTAGGATTTCATGTAGACTTTGCACTCATTAGAAATGGAGCTGAGTAATTATGACTAAATATATTATAGTTAGTATCTTAGCATTATGGTTATCAGCATGTAGTAGAGGTCATGATGGTGGTAACTATGCTTGGATAGGATGTCATGTTGTTACTGATAACCCTCATTGTTATCCTGATAAAGATAAGTGTGTGTTTGCTTTTGGTCCAGAAGGAGATAAGAAAGCTGGTCAACGGATCTATTGGAAACAAGAAGATAAATATGGTAAAACTGGCCCTATTATGACGGCTCGTCCGTGTCGAGATGACGAATGATGGTTAGTGCAGCTGTCTTGTGCTTGGCTTTAAATATATATCATGAAGCACGTAACCAACCTGTTATAGGACAGATAGCTGTATCAGAAGTAGTACTTAATAGAGTGTTAGACGAAGCATATCCTAATAATATTTGCGATGTAGTTCATCAAGCTAAGTATGAAGAAGGAAGTAACTTACCAATAAGAAATCAGTGTCAATTTAGTTGGTACTGTGATGGTAAAAGCGACAAGCCTACAGATATTGATGCGTATAGATGGGCAATAATGTTATCAGGTAGAATATTATCTGGTGAATTTGCTCCACTAACAGGTGGTTCAATACATTATCATAATACTAAGGTAGCACCAGAATGGAAATTGCGAAAAGAAAAGGTTACACAAATAGAGGATCATATATTTTATAAGAGAAAATAGGGGATGTAAGTAATGCGAAATGAACACAACAAAGTTGTTAAATTAATATCAGATATGACAGCTGATGTAGCTGATGTAGTAGACAAAGCGTATAATGATCTGTCTAACATGTTTGATATTGATGATCGTGATAATGTGACTGTTGAAACAGCATATAATAGACACAATGCTATGGTCTGGCACAAATTATCATCAGTATTAGGTACTAAGTATAAGAAAGCAGCTGATGATTCTAAGAAAGCATTGGATATTTTATCTACAAAAGAATCTATTCCAAATGATACTGTATATATATTTGATTCTAATGTTTTTCTTTATAGTAAAAAACAGAATAGAAGTAGTTCAAGTATAGTTGTTAAGGATTTAATAACTGAACTCTCTCGGTTGGGGGTGGAAAAATCTGTGCTTGATGAAGCTGTGAGTAAGGCTACTACAGAAAGACGAGGAAATGTTTATTATAATGTGGAGATATTAGATGGTCACAACGTCGTCAACATCGAAAGCTGATACACCTATCAGTCTTGCTGATCTAACTAAGATGAGTGAGAAAGAACGTGATGACTTGCTCATTCAAATTCGTGAAAGAAGATTACGATCAGTAGTTATCTATGAAGAATTATCATTAATGAAAGCTGAAGCAAGGAAAGAACAGTTAGAAGGCCAGCTTACTAAGGCTTTAGAAATGTTCAACAAAGACTTAGTGCGCGTAGACAAAGCACTAACATCATTAGAAACTCGTGCAGTTAAATTGCGTAGCATAGAATTGGAGATAGAACAGTTATGAAGGGCAGAGAAGTAAGAGAACTATTAAACAGTACTCAAGATCCTAAGTTAATACATTGCATAGCAAGTATAGCAGAGGAAAATTCAGCAATAAATGTAGAGATGCATGCGTTAGCAAAGTTACTTGATCAGATAACTGATGTGTTAGGAGGTATAACAGAAACTATGGGCGAAATTAAAGATGCATCAGTACCTAAGAAGAAGAAGAAGAAATCATGAGTAACTTCGAGTTAATATCTTTAGAGACAAGGATGGCAACAGATGAAGACAAACATTTACCTACCTATGATCATACTAAACTTAGTGCTATCAACACTTGTCCTACGTGGGGTATCTTACGTTATACACATCACAAGAAGATGCCCGGATCAAGTAGAGCGATGGCGTTGGATGCGGGATCGGCAGCACATGAAGCTTTCTCAGCGGTACGCTTATATCAGTATGAGAAATTCCAATGCACTAACTCAACACAAAGGGGTAATGCAAGGTTCCATGCTAATAGATTATTTGGCAAGGAAAGGAGTGAGCGTATCTACAATGTACTGTCGGACACTGCAACACATAGAACTAATTGTATTAACTTCGCGCTTGAAACCTTGGAAAGTGGAGACTTCTATGACGACATCTCAGACAATAGACGTACTATATCCAACATCTCTGAATCCTTAATAGCTTATATAGATGCATATGATATGGAACGATATCCTATTTGGGTAAGAAATAAGAAAGATCCAAAGACAGACATAGGAATAGAAATCCCTTTTGATATTGTAGTAGACATACAATATAAATATAAAGATAGAGTTCCACATGAGCTTTCTCCCATATCATTTATGAAAGTAAGATTTACTGGCATATTAGATGGGCTTCATTGGAATAAAGATGATCTAATAATAATAGAAGAAAAGACAGGGGCCAGGTTAGACGATAGTTGGCTATCACAATGGATCTTATCTCATCAAATTACTGGTTATTGTATAGCTACTTCTACATTTACTAATACTAAGTGTGATCATGCATTAGTATCTGGCATGAGAATACCAATAGGTAAAGTACCAGCTGAAGGTATTCGTAGAGAGTATGTAAATAGATCTCCCTTGTTGTTTGAGAAATGGGCTAACTGGTTTGTTACGTCTGTAGAAATGGAAAATACTTGGAGAGATGATGTGGTACAAGCTCCTATGTATACACACTCTTGTAATAGATACTTTAGAAGTTGTTCTTTTCTTCCTTTTTGTTCTGAAGATTCTATAGAAAACAAATTAAGTATCATAGATGAAATGGAGAATGACGAATGGAATCCTCTAAGCCAGTAGAATTTGTCTTATATAGAAACAATAGTAATACATATCTAATAGATAGAAAACATAATGGTGAAAGTATTCGCGTATGTACTACAAGTAGTCGTGCTATTGCTGATCACTTAATGAATTTACTAACACGAGGAGATGAATATGCCAAGTACGCCAACGAAAATGTCCCTTGGGACAGTTGAAGTTACTACACCTAAGACACAAGTAAATCGTATGTCTACTATTATATGGGGTCCAAGCGGTTCAGGTAAAACCACCCTAGCTGCTACTGCTCCTAGACCTATGTTATATGTTAACTTTGATCCTGACGGTACTAGTTCTCTTATGGATCAGGATGACATATATATTGCAGACTTTAGTATGGAGAATCCTAATAAAGTTGTTACATTCAAACATGACAATGCTGGCGGTATTAAACAGATACTAGATGATCATCCAGATATTAAAACTGTAGTGTTTGATTCTATTACTAGCTTCAATGAGATGTCATTACGTTATGCTGTATCAGAAGTTCGTGGTGCTACTATGGAAGCTCCAACATTACAAGGTTATGGCAGACGTAACTCTTATACTATGCAAGGTATTATGTCTGTTATTAAAGTTACAGGTGCATTAGGTAAACATTGTATATTTGTTGCACACGAAGATTCACCACAGAAAGATGAGTTATCTGGTGCTATGATGGTAAGCATCTTAGTGGGTGGTAAAATGCAATCAGAAATTCCAATCAAACTATCAGAAGTTTGGCATATGGAAGACACAGGGAAGGCTAGGAAAATTACTATACGATCTTCCCGCCTTCGCAAGCCTATGAAAAGTCGGATGTTTGTACAGAGTGGAGATAGTGATTTCACTTGGGACTTTAATCCAGAGTCATGGGAAGGCGAAGGTATTGAGGCGTGGTATGATGCGTGGAACAAGAATGGTGGTAAAAAGATTCCTTTACCATAGAAATACTACAATTAGTAGGCAACAGAATTTTAGGTACTGTATAAAGGGGCTGGACAGTATCTAGAATAATAGTAAACTTATCAGTTCCAATTTCAACAACTTACACAAAGGAGGACATTAATATGTCTGAAGAACTATCTAGTGTCGTAGAATACTCTATCGACCTTAACAAGCAAGAGCAGCCAGAGCCTCTACCAGCTGGCAAGTATACTGGTGTAATCAGAAATGCAGAAGTTAAGGAATCACAACGTGGTACTATGTATTGCGCTGTTAGTTTCCACATTGGCGCAGATCAATTCCCTGCAGATTACAAAGACGGTAATGATGACGGTATGACACTTGTATATCGTCGTGTCGGTCTGGAAGATAACCCTCAAGCACGTTTTGGTACTAAGAGATTCATCGAATCTATTGGAGCACCTTTATCCAAGCGTATTGATGTAACAGAATGGGTCGGTATGGAAGCTGCCCTTGAAGTTACTCATGAAACTTATGAAGGCGTAACACGAGCATCTATTGACCGTGTTCAAGCTGCTTAAATAATTTTACTCTCAACTTGGGGCGTTAGTATGCAAGTACTAACGTCCAATTTTTTTACGAGGTTGTTATGGCAGAAGAAAAACCAAAGTTTACACGTACTGCTCGTCCCGTATATGTCATTATGACAGTTAAAGATGATGATGGCAATGTTATGGATGTAGCAAAAGAAAATGTTACCATTTTAAGTGTCCATAAAAATTCAGATGAATTACTTGATGTTTTAGATGGAGGAAGCTTGGCAAAAGGCACATTTTATAAACGTATTGCTCTAGCCTAGTGTTTTTTGGTAGATCATTGTTTGACACACAAGCAATGATCTGCTAAAAAGAGAAATGTCTTACGAACCACCACTTCAAATCACAATATCAACTCCAAATACCATACCTATTGGCTTCGGTCCCAATTCCACAGGTAAACGGGGCGGTAATCTTCGTGTTCGTTGTACTGATAATGAGTATGACGCGATTAAGCATGAAGCAGAACTCCTTAATATATCCCTAGCAACATTTACTCGTTGGTGTGCTACTCATGTAGCTCAAAAATTATCCCAACACAGGGAAACACAATCCACGAGTAACATAATTGGAGAAGATAATGAGTCTAGCAATAGCAACAATGGAAGAGCCAACAGAAACAGATAGCAATGAAATTATATTAGATGATACTCAACAATTAGCTGTTGATGAGTGTTGTGATATAAAGAAAAGAATAGTAGCTGTCACAGGTGCAGCTGGCACAGGCAAAACCACCATACTACAAAATGTTTATCGTACTTTGTACGAGCAAAATCGTGAAGTTGTTTTATGTGCTCCAACAGGTAAAGCAGCCAAACGTATTACAGAAGCTACTGGTATTCCAGCAATGACCATTCACAGGTTATTAGAATACCCTCACCCCGGTGAACGTGACGAATTAACAGGTAAAACATTAATCACTACCGATCCTAAACGTGATCGTAACAACCCATTAGATGCAAAAGTTATACTCGTAGATGAGTATGCTATGGTTAATGTAGAAGTACATCGTAACTTGTTAGATGCCATGCCTTGTGGCGGTATCATTCGTATGTTCGGTGACGCTAATCAATTACAACCTATTGAAACTAATAAAAGATTAGCCAAAGAACCCTCCCCATTCATTAAGATGTTAAATAAATTTGATGGCATTAAGTTGCAGACTATTCATCGACAAGCTGGTGATAGTAACATCATCTTCAATGGCAAACGTATCATAGAAGGTACTGTACCATTAAAGAAAGAAGATTTTGCTATTAAGATTAGTGATGAACCAGTAGAAACTATACTAGACTTTATCCAAGAAAATTTAACAAACAAAATTGACTATGGCATTACTACTAATCAAATCATTTCACCTACCAAAGTAGGTTGGGTAGGTTGTGAAGCACTTAATGCTGCCATTCAACAATTACTGCAGCCGGGAAACAAAGATTATATCCTTGCTGAACGTCAGAAGTGGAGCAACATTGAAGAGCAACGATTCTATATAGGTGACAAAGTTATCTTTACTGTTAACAACTATGCTATCGGTGTGTTCAATGGAGAGACAGGTATCATTACTAAGTTCTTAGATAATGGTGGTATTATTGTAGACTTTGGCGACAAAGATATAGATATACCAGTGTCATTAGAGATGGAAGGTAGACATGGTACTTACTATATGAACCCACAAAAAGATTTAGACCTTGCTTATGTTATCACTACTCACAAGTCACAAGGTAGTGAGTATGATCGTGTTTGTTATATCATGAATAGATCTAGGTCTTACTTACTTAATAGAAAGAATTTCTATACAGCAATCAGCAGAGCAAAGAGTCATGTTACTGTTATCACTGACTCTAAAAGTCTCAATCTTAGCTTATATAAAAAAGGAGATAAGTAATATGACAGATACTGATGGAAATTTAGACATATTATCTGAAGCACTAGCTATAGTACGAACAAGAGAGAAAGCATATGGAGAAGCATCAGAAAATTTAGAACTTATTGCTTCTTTATGGTCTATGTATTTAGGTGTAGGTATTAATTTACATAATAAAGATGTAGCTCTTATGATGATATTGCTAAAAATTGCAAGAGCTAAACATCCATTATTTCATAAAGATAACTACGTAGATATAGCTGGTTATGCTGCCATTGCAGCAGAACAAGACGAACAAGGAATTTAATATGGCTGATACAGTATCAGAAGCATGGCTTATGCGCGAGTTTACTACTAGGGCTAAAGCCTGTTTGTTAACTGTTAACTGTTTAGGATGGGGCGATCTTAATAGTGAGATCTGTATCATTGGTGAAGCTGTTAATGAACATGAAGCTGCAATGAAAATGCCTATGGTAGGTGGTCGTGGTAGACTACTATGGGACACACTACGTCCATTAAATATAGAACGATCAGATTGTTATGTTACTAACGTGGTAAAAAAGCAAACATCTATGTCTTCTAAAGTAGATGCCAAAAGTCCTGTTAAAAAATCAGAGATAGAACATTGGGAAGGCTTATTAGAATGGGAGTTAGATCACTTACCCAATCTTAAATACATTCTTTGTCTTGGCAACTTTGCATTACATGCTTTAACTAATGAAGAAGGTATTACCAAGTGGCGTGGTTCTGTCTTTGATTGTAAGGTAGGTAGACAACAACGTGTTGTTAAAGTAATTGTATCTAATGAACCCGGACATATCTTACGTAATCTTTCTATGGAACCTATGTACAGATTTGACTTAGCTAAACTCAGGAGAGTAATGGATGGAAAATTCAGACAACATAATATTAACGGAATCATTAACCCAAGTTATGACGAAGCTATCAGATATATCGATAAGCTTGAGCGAGACAGTGAACCAATTGCTTTTGATATCGAAATTATTGCCAACGAAACAGCCTGTATTGGATTTGCCAACAATGCCTATGAAGGAATATGCATTAACTTCCGCGACGGATCTAAAAACAGGTACGATCTACAACAAGAAAGACTTCTGCGTGATAGAATCCAACGATTCTTTCATAATAAAAGTAATAAATTCATAGCACAAAACGGTTCGTTTGACTGTGGTTGGTTATGGTTCAAAGATAGAATACGTGTTCCAGAATTATGGTTCGATACTCTATTAGCTCATCATACTTTGTACCCTAGTATGCCACATAACTTAGGTTACTTAACTGCCCAGTATACTGATCATCCATACTACAAAGATGAAGGTAAGACTTGGCGCGAAGGTGGTAACATCAATCAGTTCTGGCATTACAATGTCAAAGATTGTTGTATTACATGGGCTGTGCATAAACAATTACATAAAGAATTAATCAGCCAAAAACTAAATGAGTTCTACTTTTCTCATGTGCAGCGACTACAGTCTCACCTAGTACGTATGCAAGTCGGTGGTGTACTAGCTGATATTTCACTAAAAGATAAAATAGCAACAGAACTCAAATCAGAATTAGATGATCAACTCAAAGACTTCCACAAAAAAGTACTCAAGCTTACTGGTGATCGTAGCTTTGTACCCAACCCTAAATCTCCCAAACAATTACAAGAGTTATTCTTTAACTACTTAGGTCTAGTAGGCAGAGGTAGTAGTACTAACAAAGATAATCGTCAACGTATGATCGACAATCCCAAAACATCTCCAGAAAAGAAAGAGTTATTAATAGTACTCAATGATTATCTTACTGAGCACAAGTTCTATAGTACATATGCTACACAGAAAGCTGATCCCGATCATCGTATCCGTTGTGAGTATAAACAATTCGGTGTGCAATCGGCACCTGGGCGACTAAGTAGTAGTAAAACTTTATGGGGTAGTGGCATGAATTTGCAGAACCAACCTCATCGTGCTTATCCTATGTTCATTGCAGACGATGGTTACATGCTTAGTTACTTTGATCTGCGACAAGCAGAAGCTAAAGTTGTTGCATACATATGGGGTGTCCAAGGTCTTATAGAAAATTTCAAACGTGCAGAAACAGAAGATGGCTTCGATGTACATAGAGGTAATGCTGCACGTATATTCAAATGTGACTATGACGATGTACCTAGTGGTGATTGGGATGATGATCTTAAACCAACGATTAGATACTTAGGCAAGCGTTGTGTTCATGGTCTTAACTATAGGATGCAAGCACCTAAGTTAGCAGAAGTATGTAACATACCAATGCAGCAAGCATACGAAGCCTTTGCATCTTATCATCGTGCCTTTCCAGAAATACAGAAAGGTTGGGCAGACACTATCAAAGAAGTACGTAATGATCGTATGTTGTTTACTCCACTAGGTCGTAGACTTATATGGTTAGAACGTCTTACAGAAGAAAGCTTTGATTCAGTTATTGCTTTCAAACCACAGTCTACTATTGGTGACAAAGTATCTAGTGTTATATACGAATGTCATGATGATCCTGAATGGCCTGAAGATGCTCGTATGTTACTCAATGTACATGATGCGTTGATCGCCATACACAAACCAGAGTCAGCTACCATAGTACAAAAGATTATGAAACAACATGCTGAAGCTCCCATTATGATTAGAGGAGAAGCAGTTAGTATAGGTACAGATTTCAAACAATCACAACCAGACGAACAGGGAGTACATAGATGGAGTACGTTGAAAAATATATAAAAAAGAGAGACCTATCTCAACCAGCTATTGATGGAGACTCAACTGATGTAGTGATTGGCCTTAGTATTTCTAATCAACATATACATTATCATGTAGAACATCTTGATATGTTTAAAGAGTTTGGGTCTTTGATTAGAAAGCAGAATCGTTGTGTTCAAATACTAGAGAAGATGTTTGAAGATAAGGATCGTATGTCTTTTAATCTAACCCTATTAGTAGATGGTTGTATTAGTGTACCTTGTCGTATAGTTGGTGCAAGACTTAGAGACTACGATAAGCATGATATACCGGCCAAGTTAATCTCACAAGAAATGTCTTATGCTCCCGAAACAAATACTAATCATCTATTCAAACAGCAACGTATATTAATTATAGACCATAAATATAGACCATGAACTATAAGAAGTTAGTACCTAAAGATTCATTCATTGGACAGTACATGGAGTATATGTCTGTAGTAGAAACAGCAGAGAGTTATGACTTTTGGTGTGCTCTCTGGGCAATAGGAGTAAATTGTGGAAGAACCGTATATATTAATCGTCCTAACAGCTTTGTTTATCTTAACTGGTATATTATCTTGGCAGCTGAGAGTGGCACAACAAGAAAGTCAACAGCTATTAGTGCTATCAGAAAGCTTATTTCTGAAGACTGTCCCATCATCACAGGAAAAACAAGTCCAGAGAATCTTGAAATACTGCTCCACCAAGAAACTATCAAATCGGGAAAGGCTGTTTCATCTCTTGCAATTAACGAACTCGTCACAATACTGGGACGAGAAGGATACATGAGTACAATGCCCGGACTTCTTACGGACTTATATGATTGTCCAGAAGTAAGAAAATCTCCGGGAACTATTAAGTCAGGAGAACTAACACACAACAACGTCTATGTTAATTTCTTATCAGCATCAACACCTTCATGGTTAGTAACAGCTATTAATCCTAGTGTTATAGAAGGTGGATTTACTTCAAGAGTTATATTTGTAGTAGATGATGCACGAAAGAAATCAATAGCATGGCCTAAACAAAGGGAAGAAGGTGAAGATGAACGAATTAAAAGAACTCTCACAAAGAGTTGCGATGCTGCAAGGGTATTGGGATCAATCGGGATCTCAACAGGAGGACTTAAAAAGTACATTAATTGGTATAATTCCAGACCTTCTCATACCGATCCTTTCCAATCCAGCTTTGAAGCTAGAGAAGACGACCACCTCTTACGACTCGCTGGCTGTCTTGCCATTAACGATGGAGTGCTGGAAATACAAAGTAGGCACATTGGGTATGCAAGTAAAATTATCTCTTCAGTTAAAAGTGGTGCAACACAGTTATTCGGAGGCGACTTCTCAGTTAGAGCTAGACTTACAAATGCCATCAGTAGAGTAAGAGAAATATTAATAGAAGTTGATCAAGATGGTATTAGACACAGTGATTTACAAAGAAGAATAGTAAGACGAGCTGACGCGAAAGAACTTCGTATGCTTATAGATATTATGCATGAGTGTGGAATGGTACAGATCTTTGAAATGAAACGAGGACGGATGTATAGAGCCACTAGAAATATAGAAAAGTTTGGTGTTACTTCTGAAGTCTTGAAAAAATTGAACCTTTCGACAAATTAGCTCGTGGCTTATAGTTAGTGAAATCAACAGTAACATCTCTTCCATATTCTTTAGTTAGATAGTTACTTAATTCAGCTTCGAATTCATGTATTACAGATAATTGTTGCGCCTTTAATGCTTTTATTTGTAAAGCTGCTGCATCCATTAATTCTCTTCTAGCTTTACTGTTTCCTAAATTAGTTGAATTAGGAATAGTTGATAAATCTTTTCTAAGTTTGGCTATTTGAGAATCTAATTGTCCTATATTAGAGTCTATTTGTTTAGCACTAGCAGCTAATTCTAAATTAATAGGATCATCTGGTGGTATCATAGTATTACCAGCAATAGGTTGCCCATCAGAATAAGCAATTCCCCCACCAATATATCCATTACTCATGTCAGTTTTTAATTGTCCTAAAGTTTTTCGAGCAGCAAATAAATTAGTTGCAATCTCATCATTAGGATTAGCATGTAATGTCTTTCCCCAAAGTGGTTGTAAATATCTTACCTGACTTTTAGCTGAGTCAGCTAATGATGATAATCCTTCTCCAAAAGCTCCAGCTACTGAAGTATCTTTTCTTGTTATTCTTGATCCTGTTGCTTCTATAAAGTTTACATATGCAGATCCAGCAGCACCAAAAAGATCTTGAATTACATTAGTTAGTTGTCTGTTTATTACACCTTCAGCATGACGAGTCTCACCATTTCTACGAGTAACACGCTCACCTTTTCCTAATGGAATATTCCTCATTACAGAAGCAGTTGCTCCCCCTTCACCTTTTTGTTCTACAGAAAGACCTAATCGAACATCAGCATTAACAGCAGAAAAAGCTGCAGCTATTGGTGGAGGTATTGGAACATCAAATACTCTTGCTAATGGAGTAAGAAATTGACTTCTATTAGTTTTGTTTTGGTCAACAGATCCTATATCTCCTACGTCTGATAAACCAAATATAGCATCCATACCTTCCATTACTATTCCACGAAATAATCCCCACTCTGGTGAAACAGGAACAATCACAGCTTCCCAAGGAGGTTTACCCGGAAGAAAATAAATAAAGTTATCTGCTCGTTGTTGAGAAGTAAAAGCGTTCCAATAATAATCATTGTATGTCCATGTTTTATTTGGATTATTTGGATCTTCCCAAGGAGGAAAACTCTCACTCATTATTTGTGTATTTAATATTTCAGTTACAGTAGGTATTCCTATTAATGCACTAGCTCCCATCATGAATTTGCTTGGATTATGTTTTATTGCTCCTCCAATACTTGCCCATGATTGTACCATTGCTGCTGAAAACGGAACAGAATTGTGTATTATTTTAGCAGCTTGAGAACCTCCAACTCTATTCATATCTCCAGCAAGATCTTTGCTTATATCTACAGCATCTCTAATATCTTGTGTACTAACTTTCTTACCAGAATTTTGTATCTTTCCTATATGTTTTACCATTGCACCGTAAGCTGGACCTTCGTGCCATGCATTATTCCATGAATTCCATAAACCTTTTAATAGAGTAAAAACATCAGAAGTCATACTATAGTTTTCAAAGTTCTTTCCCATAGTATTAAATACTTCATCAACAGAATTCTTTCCTATTGATCCTATACCAGTAACAGTACGACCTGTCTCTGTACGTGCTCTATGTATAGTTGAATCTAATATAGCTTTTTCTAATCGTTGTTGTAATTTAATCTGCATTTGTGGAGGAACACGACCAGCAGCAAGATGAGAAGAAATTCGTTTAGATAAAAAGTTAGCGATATCACGCGATCCATTTATTATTAATAGTCTTCCTGTTCCTGATAATCCTTGTCCGACAGATTTAAATCCAGCAGCTATTCCATCTCTTGCTGCAGTATTTATTGCTACTTGTTGTGCTGAATATAAATGTGATATAGGAGCAAATAAAGATAAGTTACCAGTAGTTCCTCTAGTCATTAAATTTTTCCAATGAGAAAATGAATTTAATACTTGGCCTAGTTTAGGATCTAAATTTAATGCTGCACGAACTCCTTTATCCGGCACATGATACACACGTATTTCACCAGCTTCGTGTACTGTTACTAACTCATCACCATTCTTACCATTTTTTAATGCTTGTAGATCTCCGTCTTTAAATTTACTTCCTGATTTTGTATCAACAGTAACATTAATTCTTGATGTATCATCTAAATTAGATGCTCGACCTACATAAGTAACTTCTCCCATAGATTCATCTTTAACAGTTCCTGTTCTTATTGGCTTTCCAGTTAAAAAATCTGTTTGTATATAATTACCTTTAGCATCTTGTCGATGTCTTACTCCAGCTAATGCAGATAATACTCCTCCTTTAAAACTTTCATCGTTAGCATGCTTAATAGTTGTAGCAGAATATTGTTCTAAAGCTTCTATTGGATTTAAGTATTCTGATTGAGAACCAACATTTCCATCAAGAACTGCACCTTTACTACTAAATTCTGAAGGAACTTCTCCAGCACTTCTGACTGTAGGAGTACCAAATAAGTAGTTTTCTTTTATTCTCTTTAAAAATGATTGTTTATTTCTAGTATATAATGGCATGTGACTTAAACGACCATTTACTGTAGCAGTATCTCTAAAGTTTTTTGCTTCTTTAGGAGTAAATACACCACGATGTACTTGATAATCTAAAAGATCATCAAAAGTTTTTGAGGTATCATCCATTAATTTTTTAACTTTAGTATTGTTTCGTGCTAAACGAATAGTTTCATTTAACTTTTCTTCTGGTCTAGCAGATTTCCAAAGTTTTCCTCCACTTGCTTGTCTAGCAGCTAACTCTGCATGAGCAAACATAGCATCATCAAATAATTGAGCATCTTCTTTTCCTAAAGCTCTGCGATCATTATATAAAGTTCGTAATGATATTACAGGTTTACCATCTCTAGGTTTAAAATTTTGTCCTAGTTCCCCTGTCTCTTTAAATTCTTCTACAATATCAAAAGAGTTTGTATGAGCATTATGTTGTACTTTTGCTATGTCTTCTTCTGATCTACCTATATTACGTAATGCTGTATTAATAGCGCGTACTTTATCTACTCCTCCAGCGATTTTATTATCTGCTACATTTTTGAGATTGCCATACTTTTCTATTTGAGTTTTCCAAGCTTTACGTCCTCCATACAAAGTACCAGCAGCTGCTAAAGCTAATCCTATATATTGAGCAGTGTCATATTTATCTTGTTCAGCTTGTACATCACGATCTAGTTGTCTAAATTTCTCTACAGCTGGATTAACATTACCTGTATTACCAGACATACTAATTGATGGTATATCATCTAATTCATCATCAGGAACAGGAACAGGAGTAGATAACATTGCCGGACTAGTATTAGAACTAGTAGTAGTATAAGTTTGTGATGAAGTTTTTGGAGCATCTTTGCCAGTTAATGCTTTTTCAGAAAACATTAGTGGAGCATTAGGATCATCTGATGCTGCACGTATACCTTGTTCAATACCAGTACCAAGACCAGCTTGTATACCAGATCTCATGCCATAATTTTTAAGTCCTTTAGCTGTGGTAAAACCTTTTTTAATTCCATAAGGCATTTTTACTGCAGGAGTTAATACGTTAAATGCTCCTCTACCTACTTTAGCTAATTTTCCTGCTCCTCCAATAAACTGCATGCCAGGTGGTGCAACAAAACTTCCTAGTAATCTAGCTGCTTGATCTTCTGTTGATACAGGTCTAGCAATTCCTAAAGATTTATTTATATCATCTTGCCATCCCATACCAGTATCTAGTAAATCTTTATCCCAACCAGATGACGCTGCTTCAGCAAAGTTTTCTCCAAAGCCCTTATCTCCTGTCATAGTATTCCAACCAGCTTGGATTCCAGAACCAGCTAAACCAGCAAGCATAGGTATACCTGTTCCTATATCTGTTATACCAGCAAGAAATTGTTTTCCGGGATCGGAAGGACGAACTTGTGTAGCTGTACCTTTACCCGACATACTAATGGAAGGGATATCTTCTAATTCTTCTTCTGGTACTGGAACAGGAGTAAATTTAGCCACAATTAAGGCTCCATATACATTAATACACCATCAACTTCTGCGGCTAATCTTCCTCTATGAAGTCTAACATTAGTAATTTTTTTATTTTTAAATTCAGGATTATTTTTTATACTATCCATAACAATTGCTTCTAATTCTTTTTGAGTTGCTTTCTCCCCAATTTTTGAAGTTTGAGGATCTCCTTTAGTTTGTGTTTTGTTATATCGTTTGAATTTTTTGAATCCAACATCTTTATCTCCAGCACTAACTCCAGATTCTTCTGTTCCTGCCTCATATTTTACACTAGCAAGAGCCTCAGCAACTGTAGGACTTTTTACTTTTGATAACGGTCTAGTTATATCTGTAGCATTAACCATAGTGTCTCCGGAACGAGGCGCAATACCTTTTCCTAATCTAGCTAATGGTATCAATGTTGGAGCTATTTTACTTATATCACTTATTTTTGCTCTTTTGTTTAATCTATTAAGAACAGTTGGTGTTACTCCAAGACCTCTTGCTAAATCTCCAATGTTTTCAGTAATACCTAGTTGAGCCATAGTTGCTCTGTTATTAGCATTAGTTCTATTCATTGCTCCTCTATTAGTCATTTGTTGAGTAGCAAGTCCTTGTCTCATACGAGAAAGATTATCACCAGAACTAGCAGCCATTCTAGCTAGAGTAGGATCAGCTGTTAAATTAGCAAAAGGATTTATAGGTGGTCGTTCAGCCATTATAAGTACCAATCCCCTTGATTACCCATTTGTCTAGAAAATAGTTGTCTCATCAAAGCATTATTTTCTTTTGTTGCTGCTTGATTTTGTATGTCTTTAAGTATTGCTTGTCCTCCCATAAAAGGAGCAGCACCACCAAGATCAGCTATTTGTGTTGCTGGAGGAGTTTGTGCAACTAATTGAGCAGCAGCAACTCCGGGAGCACCAGATGTATATGCTGGAGCTGGTGCTCTTGTTGTTAAGTTTCCTAATCGAGCATTGACATTAGCAAGATCATTAGACATAGATTTGTCGAATAATCCTAAAGCATTTTTTTCTCTATTAAATTTGTTAGCATCACTAAATTCTGCTAAAGCATTTATAGTAGCTGGAAGTTCGCCAGTATTATTTACACCATCAAACTTTCTTCGTTGTGCTTCTAATAAAGTATTAACACCTCTATCAAATCTTCGTTGTGTTCTACTAATATCTCTATCAATTACGCCTTGAGCATCAGCTACAGTAGGAAGTTTAGGATTAAAGTCTGTAAGTTTGTTAGCTTGTGTAGCTCGTTTAACATCTCCGAAAGAAGTAATACCTCGTGTTTTGGCAGCATCAGCACCACCTACTTGATTGACATCAAATCCTCCGTCATCTGCTCGTTTAGTAATACCAAAATCAGTTTTAGATTGTAAGGCATCTAATCCTTTTTCTTGGTTTGCAGCCCTTGCAGCTATGTTAGCGCGATTAGCATCAGTTTGGGCATCAGCAGTCATCTTACTGCCTATGATGCCCATCAATCCCCCACCAATAGTTCCTAATAAACTCATCTAAAATACTCCACTTCCTCTAGAACCTAAACCACGATTTCTACTGGTTCTTGCTCCTTGAGCTTCCCTTGCAGCTATCGTGTCTAAGAATGTTTGGTTTGATGGCTGACCAGAGACTACTCCCTGTACTCTACCACCTTTTGCTAAAGCATCACCAGAACTAAATAATGGTTCATTACCTATAGCATCGCTAATATCCCCTTGTAAAGATTGACTTTTATCTTCTATTAATTTACTGCGTTGTTCAGCAAATGGAGATACATCGAATAGATCATCTCCTAATTTAAAACCACTAATACCAGCTTGTGCCGTATCTTTTAATGCACTTATATCTTTACCATAACCTCCAAGAACTCCTTCACCTATCTCTCTAACTCTTGATGTTGCTGCTGGAGTTTGAAAATCTATGGCTTGGTTAGCTGTTCTACCACCTGTAGGATTATAATTACCTCTAGCAACAGCAGAAGATATTTGTTTTCTAGCTGGAGCTGCACGTTCTTGTACTATACTATTTATAATACTATCATCTAATGGATCGAAAGCATTACCAGTAAATACTTGATTTAATCTATTAGTAGCTTGTCCTCGTAGATTAGTAGTTTCATCATCTAATAATCCTTGGCCTAAAAAGTCAGAACTAAAAGCATTATTAAATTGATTCTGAGTGATATTATCACCAAGTTCTTGGTCTTGTCTTGTTAATCCTCTACGTATTATATCATTAAAGTATATATCACTTATGCCCGGATTAATTGTATTACCTTGTGTTTTTCCTATCAACTCTTCTAAAGCAGCTTGTCTGTTAAAAGCTCCGGGATTAATATTAGGATCTAATGTTTGTACTGGTGGAGCTGTTTGTCGTGGATCATTTCCATAATCAATATCAGGAATATCCTGAAAGTTAGAAAGATAATTTCCTTCGGCATCTCTATTTACTCCAAAAGACAAACCAAAACGATCTAAACTTCCTACTGGAGTTTCTCCTGTTAAACCACTTAGTAAAGCATTACCTATTGTTGCTGGAGTTCCTAATGGTCCAGCCATCCAACTAGGAACAGCTATTCCCATTGCTTGATCCATAGTTAGGTTATCTCGTGCTCCATCTTTATTAAACAGCACATCTAATGCTTGTGGTCCCCATTTAGTATAATTAGGATTAGATGCATCTCTAAAAACATCTTGATTTTGTTGAAAATCTTTGTTTGCTTGATCTATAAAATCATTAAAAGGTTGTGGTGCTGATAAAGATCCTTTAGATAAAGCAAAATCTGTAGCTTCTTGTAAAGCATCTCCTCTTACTCCACGATCTATTAAAGCACTTTGAAATCCAAGAACACTACCTCGATACTCATCTTTTATATCTGTAGTAAAGAGTCCTTGCAATGGTCCTTCTGGTCTTGAATCTACATATTGTTGAACTTCTGGAGGTAAAGCATTATATTCTGTTGTTCCTCCTGAAAGACCTTTATTTTTATATAATTGATCTTGTGCAGCTTGTTGACGAACTAATTCAGCCACATTTTGTTTAGCTTTTTGTTGTGCTTTAGCTTGAACGACTGAATCATTCCAACCAATATCATCCAACCAACCTTGAAAAGCATCCCAAGACAAATCTTCAGTGGCATCAGCTACATTACTTGGTCCATATGAATCAGCCATTAGCTTTTCCTAAATAAAATTTCTTCATCTTTTCTACGCCTTACTAATCCTCTAAGAATCTTACCACCAGCCCTACGCCATTTCCAGAATTCATTAGCTGCTCCAGTAAAATCTTTTCTATTTAGTTTCATTCTTATTGTACTACTTCTAAACTTTCCACTACCTACATTATATACTAAACAACAAACTGCTGAAAACTGATTTACCGTAAGTGGCTGCTTAACCAACCTTGCAACGGCATTTTCAGTTTGGCGAAGTTCTCTTTTAAGTAAGTATTCTGCTTCGTCTTGGGTAATATCTCTATGATTGCGAGATAACCTAGAGTGATCAAGACCCCAAATAGAACCAAAACCGATAGTAGGTATACCAATAGGGTCGAGATAACACCGAAGACTACATCCTTCATATTTCTTAATAATTTCAATACCTTCGTCATTAGTTCTCACTTCTTAAATTGCCTTCCTCCAAACCAGAAAGCTAAGATACTAGCCCACATAGCCATAATCTGTTCATCCCAAGCAGCAACTAGTGCATCTCCGGGAGCAACACCATTTTGTATTAACAAATAGTAAGTTGTTACTTCTATTCCGATGAAGAGGGCCATAAATAAATAAGTAATAACAGGACGAACAGAAGCCCGAATAGCATTGACAAACCCCCCACCATCAAGAGAAGCATCATGCTCATGAATAGTTTCAACTTCTCGTATATTTGCATCAATAGCTGTTTTATCAAGTTGTATCTCAGCTTGTCGTGTCATTATTTCTAGTTCATGTTTCTTATCTGCCTTGTCTTGGAAATAATCCATGACTCTTGGAAGAAAAGATGTACCAAATCCTAGAACACTTCCTAATAATGTTAAGATTTTTTTGCTCCCTTCTTTTTTCTTTTAGGTTTTGGAACTGGAATATTCATATTCTCAGCAATAGGATGTCCTTGAGGTTTTTCTACAAAGAAGATCCAACGTAAGAAATCTTTAAATGATTTTATATCTTTATAAGTCATTGTTTTTCCTATCATTTTACTTAGGATGTGATCCATTGTGTATACTTAATAATGTATCTGTATCTCTACGTAATGCATTAACTCTATGTTGTAAGCCTTCTAATTCCCTGGACCTTGTTGCCATTTCAGCTGGACTTAGCATTGATCCTAATACTTTTACTTGATGTTGCATAACAGCATCTCCTGATTCTGTAGCATCTAATCTAGTATTTAAAGAAGCAATCTCAGCTAGAACACCTTTTAAATCTTCTTGTATTCTAGCAACAGTTGACTTGATAACAGCCCATGTTCCAGCTAATCCAGCAAGAACCGTAGCAAAGGTTAGTATTTCACGAGCACCAAGTTCCATTATTTTCTAGCCCACCAGATGTAAGCTCCTACTCCTACTATTGTTACTATTAAAAATATATATCCAGCAACCATTTCTAAAATTTTATAAAGTTTCTCATTTGCTTCTTGTTTCTTTTCATTTGCTTTTTTAGTTTCTTTATTATGTTCTTCTATTCTTATTCTTCTTTCCTCAACAATTTCATCCCATGTATCAGGTCCAAATCTTTTATTAATCATACGTCTAACAAGTTGTAATTGTTCTTCAGCTTGTTTTTCTGCAATAGTTTCTTTTGCAATTGTGCCTAAACTAAACCTGTCTGCTGATGCTCCTAACTTTTTTCCTATAAAGTTATCCCATTTACTAGCAATAGGATGTGATTTTGCATGAACTTCTTTAGTTCCTGT
>MDTB01068169.1_pt1 | contig 40836 bp, 35 predicted proteins | sample 811161 | NCBI WGS metagenome assembly MDTB01 (sample SAMN05326650, study PRJNA326480) | marine metagenome | isolation source: seawater | place: Mediterranean Sea | collected 2009 | reverse complement strand
TAAAATCCTCTATTTTGTAGAGATATCCTATGTCTTCATTAATTACACCGTCGCGGTCTAAAAAACATGCTTTATTACTTTTTTTAAATTTTTCTTGATTCATTTTTTTTCAAATATAATTATAGTGCATAAAATTAAATAGATAAATTATGGTTTTTAAAAAAAATAAAATAAATGGATCATATACTCCATCCGATAAAGAAAAGTTTATGAGTCGTAAACAAATAAAATATTTCAAAGATCTCTTAAATGATTGGAGGAATGATCTTCTTCAGGGTTCTACTTTAACTATTAGTAATCTAAAAGAGGAGTCATCTAACAAACCTGACAATGCAGATAGAGCTTGCATTGAATCGGAACGAAGTTTGGAATTAAGAACAAGAGACAGAGAAAGAAAACTGATTAGTAAAATTAATAAGGCTTTGAGAAAGATTGAGGATGGATCATACGGTTATTGTGAGAAAACTAATCAACCAATTTCATTAAAAAGATTAATTGCAAGACCCATAGCAACTTTATCATTAGAAGCCCAAGAATCTCACGAAAAATCAGAAAAAGTTTATAAAGAAAAAGAATATTAATTTATTTGTTGATATGATTTTTCAAAATGATAATATAACACAAGAACATTTATAGAACATTTATGGATAAACTAAAAACGTTAGAGTCAACTATTAACCAAATTGAAAGAAACTTTGGAAAAGGTTCCGTAATGAAGCTTGGAGAGAGAGAGGTTGTTGAGATAGATGCAATTTCTTCAGGTTCTTTAAGTTTAGACATGGCATTGGGAATTGGTGGGCTACCAAAAGGAAGAATTGTTGAGATATATGGTCCTGAAAGCTCAGGAAAAACTACTTTAGCTCTTCATGTAATAGCTGAAGCTCAAAAAAAAGGTGGAACATGCGCATTTGTTGATGCTGAACACGCCTTGGATCCTGTATATGCAAAGAAATTAGGTGTTAATACAGACGAGATGCTTATTTCACAGCCCGATAATGGCGAGCAAGCACTTGAGATCGCAGACACATTAGTTAATTCAAATGCAATAGATGTGTTAGTTGTGGATTCAGTTGCAGCTCTTGTTCCACGAGCTGAAATTGAAGGAGATATGGGAGATTCACACATGGGGTTACATGCAAGACTTATGAGTCAAGCATTAAGAAAACTTACTGGTTCGATCTCTAGATCTCAGTCATTAGTTATCTTTATAAATCAAATTAGACAGAAAATTGGAGTTATGTTCGGAAACCCTGAAACAACTACAGGGGGAAATGCTTTAAAATTTTATGCATCAATGAGGTTAGATATAAGAAGAATTGGTGCAATTAAAGATAGAGATGAAGTAATTGGAAATCAAACAAGAGTTAAAGTTGTAAAAAATAAGCTGGCTCCTCCTTTTAAAATGGTGGAATTTGATATAATGTATGGAGAAGGTATCTCAAAAAATGGCGAGATTTTAGATTTGGCCACGAAACATGGGTTAGTTGAAAAAGCTGGAGCATGGTATTCATATAATGAAGAAAGAATTGGCCAAGGAAGAGAGAACGCAAAAATTTATTTGAAAGAAAACCCAAAGATAGCTGAAAAAATTGAAGAAATAATTCGTTCTCAGAATAAAGACCAACATACAGAAAAAGAAAACTTAGAAAAAGAAAACTTAGAAAAAGAAAGCTTAGTAAAAGATTTATCCGATAAAGAAATGAAAGTTGATTAATTACTAACTTTTTCATTATAATCGTTTAGATAAAATGAAAATTTCAACCAATTATTCCAACAAAATTAGAGAAATATTTATAGATTTCTTTAAAAAGAATTCGCATACAGTAATTGAATCCTCATCTCTTATACCCAAAGATGATCATAGTTTGTTATTTGTAAACTCAGGAATGGTCCAATTTAAAAAATGGTTTACTGGTGATGAAGATCCGTCCAGTAAAAATGCAGTAAGTATTCAAAAATGTATAAGAGCTGGTGGAAAACACAATGACTTGGAAAATGTAGGTAATACTCCAAGGCATCATACTTTCTTTGAAATGCTAGGGAATTTTTCATTTGGAGGATATTTTAAGGAAGAGGCAATAAAATTAGCTTGGGACTTACTAACAAAAGAATACTCAATAGATAAAAACAAATTGATTGTAACAGTTTATAATGATGATGAAAGTTCTCTTAAAATATGGAAAAAAATATCAGGATTTAATGATAGTAAAATTTTAAAAATTTCTTCTAATGATAATTTTTGGTCTATGGGAGATTCAGGCCCATGCGGTCCTTGTAGTGAAATCTTCTTTGATAACGGGAAAGAACTGAATGGTGGGTTACCTGGTTCAAAAAATCAAGATGGAGATAGGTTCGTAGAAATTTGGAATTTAGTTTTTATGGAGTATGAGAGAAAAGATGGTGTTTTAGAAAATCTTCCTGGAAAATTCGTAGACACTGGTATGGGACTTGAGAGATTAGTAGCTGTCATGACTGGAAAAATTAATAATTATGAAACAGATTTATTTGAGTATATTTTTCAAAAAATTGGCGACGAGACTAAAACAACACTAGATGATAATAATTTAATTCCTTACAGGATAATTTCTGATCATTTAAAGTCAGTAATTTTCATGATGGCTGAAGGGATTCTTCCTTCAAATGAAGGAAGAGGTTATGTGCTCAGAAGAATAATTAGAAGGGCTCTACTTAACGTTAATAAATTAAACTCAAAAGTTATAATTCTATATAAGTTGGTTGATGATGTTATAAAAAAATATTGTGAAACTTATGAAGAATTAGAAAAGGCATCTTTATTCATAAAAAATAATTTAAAAAACGAAGAAGAGAAATTTTCTGAAACACTTTCAATGGGTTTAGAATTATTAAATAAAGAAATTAACAGTTTAAAAAGTAAAAAATTTAAACCTGAAGTCGCCTTCAAACTATATGATACTTATGGATTTCCAGTTGATATGACAGAATCAATACTTAATGATAAACAGATTAGTTTAGATATGAGAAAATACAAGTCTCTTGTAGATCTAAATAAAAAAACTCAAAAAAAATCATGGGTTGGTAATATCATTAATCACAGTAATAAAATTTACGAAGATATTTTGAAAAAAATCCCTGAAACAAAATTTTGTGGACATGAAGAAAATTACTGTGATGCAAAATTATTACGAATAACACAAAATGATGAATTTGTTGATTCTGTTAAAAAATGCAATGAAAATATATTAATTTTTGATAAAACACCATTTTATGCTGAATCCGGAGGTCAAATAGGTGATTCGGGAAGAATTTATAATTTAGAGAAACAGTTGGTTGGTGAAGTAATTGATACGAAAAAGCTAGGAAAAGGAGTTTATCTTCATTTTTTAAGTAAATGTTTTTTAGAGTTAAAAATAAACGAAATATATTTTTTAGAAATTGACAAGATAAAAAGAAATAAAACAAGTAATAATCATTCTGCAACTCACTTACTTCATGAATCATTAAGGCAAATTGTAGGAAAACATGTTAGTCAAAAAGGTTCATTGGTGAATGAAAAAAAACTCAGATTTGATTACTCTTCTAATGAACAATTATCATTGGCAAACCAAAAGAAAATTGAATTATTAGTAAATGATTCAATAAGATCCAATGTAGCAATTGAAATTAAAAAAATGCCTATAAAGAAAGCTAAGAAAATAGGTGCAATGGCTTTATTTGGTGAGAAATATCCTGATATAGTAAGAGTCGTTAGTATTGTGAATAATACTAAAGATTTACTAAACTCAATTGAACTTTGTGGGGGCACTCATGTAAAACAAACTGGTCAAATTGGTTTATTTAAAATTATTGGTGAAACTTCAGTTTCTTCAGGGGTGAGGAGGATCGAAGCAATTACAGGAGGGCATGCTGAAGAGTATTGTGAAGAGAGAATTGATTCAATACGCAAAATTAAGCAAATTTTAAAAGCATCTGATGAAAATATTTTAGAAAAAATAAATAATCTTAAAAACAACTCAACTTTAGGAAGTAAGACTAAATCTTCTAAAAATATAAAATATTTAGATTCTAACGTATTAAAAGTAAATGACTATAAAATATATTTTGATGATTTGCATTGTCATCCAAAAGAATTAAGAAACAATGCCGACACAATAAAAAAACAATTTAATTCTGGAATAATTATCCTAACAGCCTGTCACCAAAAAAAAGTTTCTGTAGTTGTATCGGTTTCAGAAAATCTACTAAAAAAACTTGATTCAAAAAAAATAATTAAGAAAATAATTTCTTTTTTAGGAGGTGAAGGTGGAGGCGGTAGAAAAGATCTATCTCAGGGTGGCGCACCATTAAATTCAAATTTCAAAAAATTAAAAGATCAGTTAGAAAATATGATTAATTAGTTTTCAATCTTATTTTTTATAATTTCAAAGAATTCATTTGTAGTAACCCATTTTTGTTCAGGTCCACACATTATAGCTAAATCTTTGGTCATATAACCATCATTTAAGGTCCTAATACATATTTTCTCAAGATCATTGGAAAATTTAGTTAAGCTCGAATTAGCATCTATTAATGCTCTATGTTTTAGTGCTTTAGACCAAGCAAAAATTGAAGCAATAGGGTTTGTTGATGTTTGTTTACCTTGTTCATGTTGTCTATAATGACTTGTAACTGTACCGTGGGCAGCTTCAGTTTTAAGAATTTTACCATCTGGACTTTGTAATACAGAAGACATAAGCCCCAATGAACCAAAACCTTGAGCTACCAAATCAGACATCACATCACCATCGTAATTTTTACATGCCCAAACAAAACCTCCACTCCATTTCATCAAACAAGCAACCATATCGTCAATCAGTCTATGTTGATATGTAAGACCCTGTTCTTCAAACCTATCACTAAATTTTTTGAATACATCATCAAATATTTTTTTAAAAGCTTCATCGTACTTTTGAAGAATTGTATTTTTCGTAGACAAAAATAAAGGGATATTTCTTTTTAATGCAAAATTAAAACAAGAATTTGCGAAATCATATATTGAATCAAAAACATTAAAATATGCCAAACCAACACCGCCTGATTCAAAATTATGAATTAATTTTTCTTCTATATTTCCGTTTTCATCTTCGAATGAAAGTTTAAGTTTACCTTTAGATTTAATTGAAATTTCTTTTGATCTGTAAATATCGCCAAAGGCATGACGGGCAATTATTACTGGTTGGTTCCAATGATTGACTATCTTAGGTATTTTATCAATCATTATTGGTTCTCTAAAAATTGTACCTTTAAGAATATTTCTAATTGTTCCATTAGGTGAAGGATATTTTTTTTTTAATTTATATTCTTTTACCCTTCTATCATCAGGAGTTATTGTTGCGCACTTTACACCTACATTGATTTTTTTAATTTCTTTTGCAGCATCTGAAGTTATCTTATCATCAGTAATATCTCGATTCGTAATACTAAGATCAAATGTAATTAATTTTAAATCAATATATGGAAGAATTAGTTGATCTTGAATCTTATTCCAAATGACTCTGGCCATTTCATCACCATTTATGTTTACTATTGGATTTTTTACAAGAATCTTGGGCATATTTTTTTATTTGTATATTTAAGCTAGGATATTAAAATTTAAGTTATGTGAAATATAGTCTATTAAACTTCTCTAAGCTTCAATGTATACAAAAAAAAAATAAATAACATTGGAAACTAAAAATTTGGATATATTATTAGAATAAAATTAAAGACATGAAAAAAGAGTTCATAACACTAACAATTTTATCTTCCTCGTTGGTAATATTTTATTTATTATTTCCAGACTTACAAGAAAATATGAAAAAAACTAAACAGGTTCAAGATGATTATATGGTTTTGAAAAATGAAAATGTAAATCAAGAGATCTACAAACATTCTAATCAATCACTACTTACATTTGATCTAGTAAGAATTTCAAAAGATGGTGATTTGGTAATGGCTGGGAAATCCCAACCATTCCAATCTATTGAGTTATTGGATGGCCAGGAAGTTATAGCTGAAATCGTATCGGATGCAAACGGTGAGTGGGTATGGTTTAATGACTTTCCTCTCGAAAGTGGTATTAAGAGATTTAAACTTCAATACAAAGAAAACTTAAATAATAAAGGTAAATCTGATCAAACAATAATAGTGTTAATCGATAATAAGTATGGTTCAAAACCTAAAGTTGCAAAGCTTCTTAATAGCGATTTAGAAAATATAGATTTGTTAAATTTAGAAAATATTTCTGATGGAATAACTATCGATATTCTTAGTTATTCTCCTTCAGGCCATATTATTATTTCAGGAAGAACTCTTCCTAACAATAATTTAAAATTCTTAAAGTCTGCAAAAGTTATCGGCACCACAAAATCTGATGAGAATGGTATATGGAAATTTACTTTAGAGGGAAACAATCTATCAAATGAAAAAATATCAGTAACTACAAATATTAATGGAGAAGAAGTTATTCTTTCTTATAGTCAGTCTGAGTTAAAAGAAAGATTTGAAAATAAAAAATTTAAATTTGTAGATAAAAAAATTATTGTTCAGCAAGGAAATAGTTTATGGAGGATAGCTCGAAAAGCGCTGGGTGGAGGTATATTTTATACTGAGATTTATGAGAATAATTCAAAAAAAATTAAAAATCCTGATTTGATTTTCCCTGGTCAAGTTTTTAATATACCTGTAAAAAGAAAAAAAACATTTTATGACTAAACAAAAAGATTTTTTTGATCGATTCAGTGAGTTTTTAAAAGAAATTGATACAATAAAAACTTACATTCCACCGATACATAAAGCTGGATATCCATTTATTGTTTTATTTATAATTGGGACTATTCTTCTTTCATTATTTTCTGACTTTTTAGGTTGGGTAGGAATAATTTCAACAATTTGGTGTGTATACTTTTTCAGAGATCCTGAAAGAATAATTCCTGAAAAAGAAAATGTATTAGTTTCACCTGCTGACGGAAAGGTTTTGTCAATTTCTAATGAGCTTGTGCCAGAAAATCTTAGTGAATTGAAAGATAAAAAGATGAAAAAAATTTCAATCTTTATGAATGTCTTTAATGTACACGTTAATAGAGTCCCAATTTCAGGTAAAGTCGTCTGGTTGAAATATATTCCAGGAGCTTTTTTTAATGCTTCTTTGGACAAATCTAGCAAAGATAATGAAAGAATGATTTCAAAAATAGAGATCAAAAATGATATTTTCATTTATGTAGTTCAAATTGCAGGGCTTATCGCAAGAAGAATAAAATGTGATTTGGAAGAAAATCAAAATGTAAAAATTGGTGAACGTTTTGGTATAATTAGATTTGGTAGCAGAGTAGATTTATATGTTCCGGAAAACTTTACAACAAATTTATTGGAAAACCAAACTACAATTGGTGGAGAAACCATTGTAGCTGAATTTCAAGATTCTATAAAAAAAAACACTAAAAAATGATCAAAGATAATGAAAAAACTATCTTTAAGAAGCTTAATACCAAATTTATTCACCTTTATCTCTCTAACTTTTGGTTTGACGGCAATTAAATTTGCAATCGATGAAAAATGGCAAATTGCGGTTTCTATGATTGTATTTGCAGCATTCCTAGATAACATAGATGGAAAATTAGCAAGACTTTTAAAAGCAAACTCAGATTTTGGAGTAGAATTAGACTCATTATCTGATTTTATAAGTTTTGGAATTGCTCCTGCGATAGTTATATATCTTTGGTCAAAATCTTTATTCTTTGAAAGTAGTTGGTCTGTAGTAATATTCTATGCAATATGTTCATCATCAAGATTAGCTAAATTTAATCTTTCTAATTTTGATGAAAAAAACGATTTGAAAAAATTAAAATTTTTTTCTGGCATCTCAACCCCAGCAGCTGCAGGCTTATCTTTGTTACCTATGATGTTTTTTTTTAGGTTCAATACATCAATCGAAATAAATGAGATTATTATGAAGTTTTATTTATTCATCCCATCAATTCTAATGATTTCAAACATACCTACTTATTCACTAAAGGGAATTAAGTTTGAAAAGAGAGTACTATCTTTTTTGATAATATTGTTGGCTAGCTTTCTTTCTTTGTTAATTACTGATTTCTGGTTGGCAATGATAATATTAATCATTGTTTATTTTTTTAGCATACCATTTGCAGTTTACGATTTCAAAAAGAGCTTAAAAACTTAGATTTTTCACCTACATAAATTAAACAAGGTGTTATGACTAAAGTTAAAATAAATGAAAACATCACTCCAAAAACCATGGCATTCGATAGCTGAATCCACCATTGAGAACTAGGGCTTCCAAAGTTTATTTCAGCATCAATAAAATTAATATTTAACCCTATGGCCATGGGTATTAATCCAAAAAATGTTGTTAAGGTAGTTAGCATTACAGGTCGTAATCTTTGTGCACCAGTTCTAATTATGGCTTCCCTCACATTTTCCCCTTTTTTTCTTAAATTCTTATAAGTATCTAACAATACTATATTATTATTGACAACTATACCTGCTAAGGCAATCACGCCTATTCCGCTCATTATTATACCAAATGGTTTGTTTGTTATGATAAGACCTATCATAACACCTATGGTGGAGAAGATTATTGCACTTAAAATTATAAGGCAATAATAAAAACTATTGAAAGTTGCAATTAAAATAATGGTAATTAAAAATAAAGAAATAAAAAAAGCTTTTAGTAAAAATTTTTTTGCTTCTTTTTGATCTTCTTCTTGACCACTAAAAATTATTTTCGATTTAAATTCACTCTTGTTGTCAATTAACCAATTTTTGATTTCTCTTACTTTGTTATTACTAATAGTTCCCTCTTTAACATCAAATTTAATAGTATGGGAATTTATATTTTGATATCTAGTAATTTTACCAACTTTCTTTTTAGGAACTCTTTTCACGAACAGACTCAAAGAAACTGCTCCATTCTCTCCTTCTATTAATATTTCATCTAATTCATCTAATGTCCTAAATTTTTTATCATAATTTACTACAATATCAATTTCCTCATCACTGTCAGAAGGCATGAATTCTGTGACTTTTAATCCATGAGTAAGCATTTGAATTGCATCTCCGACTGTTTTTATATCTACGCCATGTTTATCTGCTTGTTCTCTATCAATAATTAATTCCCATTCAATACCTAGATTATTTAAATCTGTATCGATATTTTTAATCCATGGTTTGTCTTTAAGAAAGTCAAATAAACTTTGCGTGTCTTTATCAAGTGTTTTTGTAATAATATTTACAACTTTAATTTCAACATCTCTATCTTTAGGAGGACCATCTTTTTTTTCTACATATTCTATATATAATCCTGGAATACTTTGAGTTTGACTCTTTAATTCTTTTAAAATTTCGCTAGCTTTAGGTCTGTCTTTCCAATCAATTAATTCTATTTTGATACTTCCAATAACATCTTCCGAATCACTTCTTTTTTGATTTTTCACAATTCCACTTCTTGAATAGAGATTCCTTATGAACGCATTCTTTATAACTGCAGTTTCTACTTTTTTAACAATAATGTCTTTTTCCAATGGAGAAAAATTTCCTCTAGCATGAATAATAATTTCAGCATAATCTGGCTCAATTGGAGGAAAATACTCAATGCCCTTTCCAAACCTCAAATATAAAAACTGTATAAAAATTAAAAAAACAAAGGTTAAGGTAATTAGCTTTTTCGGATTATCTAAAGAATATTTAATAAGTTCTATATACTTTGCTTGTATTCCTTTGACTTTTTTAAGATCTCCACTCTCTAAAAGATTTAAATTATTTAAACTTTGTTTTGATAATGCATTGTCATACCCAAAAACACCTCCAATTGTTGGTATAAATATCAATGCCATCAATAGGGAAGAAGAAAGAACAGCCAATAGGGTCACAGGGAGAAAAAACATAAATTCACCGGCGACTCCTGGCCAAAATATTAATGGGAAAAAAGCTGCCAAAGTAGTAAGTGTTGAAGCTAAGACAGGAACAAACATTTTTTTTGCAGATAGTATGAAAACCTCTCTTTTTTCAATTCCTTCACTTGCCCTCCTATTTGCATATTCTACAACTATGATTGCCCCATCTATTAAAATTCCAACTGATAGAATTAATGCAAAAAGAACAACAACATTTATGGTTAAGTTGAAGAATGATAAAATAATCATTGATAATAAAAATGATGATGGTATTGAAATACTGACAAGTAATGCTGATCTCCATCCCATAAAAAAAATTATTATTATCAAGACAATTAAAGTTGCAAGAATCACATTATTTTCTAAATCTTTAATCTGATTTTTTATTTTTTCTGATTCATCCTGAAAAATACCGATATTGAGAAACTGTGAAATATTCTTCTGCTCATTTTTTAGCAAGAGCTTAATCTTGTTTATGGTGTCAATAATATTTTCTCCAGTTCTTTTTGAAATTTCAAGAATGATGGCATTTTGACCATTATTTCTTGCATATCCAACTTTGTCTTTAAATGAATCTCTTATTTCCGCAACGTCGCTTAAAGTAACTACGGAATCTTCATTGGATTTGATAGGAATATTTAAAAGATCAGTTCGATCTTCGATTAGACTAGGAATTTTTAAATTAAAACTTCCCTTTTCATTAGTTAAAGTTCCAGCTGGAATCATAAGATTACTATTTGCAATAGATGAAAGAACGTCACGGTCTGTAAGACCATAATTTTCCACAATATTTGGGTTAACAATTATTTTAACTTCTCTTTCATTTTCACCAAGTGTGTTAACTTCCAGAACTTCGGACAAACTCTCAATTTTTCTTTGAAGAATTTTAGCGTATTTTTGAATTACTCTGTCCTCTACATTACCCGAGATGGCTACTGCAAGTACTGGAAATCTTGACAAATTAATTTCTGTTGCCTTAGGTTCTTCAGTATCATCGGGAAGTTTGCTTTTAGTAATATCAATTTTAACTCTTGTATCAGAAAGTGCCTTATTTGAATTAAATCCAGCATCAAATTCTAGGATAATATTTCCACCACCTAGGTAAGAAGTTGAAGAAATCTTTTTAACACCTTCAATGTTTTTAAGCTCTTTTTCAAAGGGCTTTATCAACAATCTTTCAGAATCCTTAGGTGAAATACCTTTATGAGATAGGGATATATATATTACAGGTAAACTTATATCTGGTTCTGATTCCTTTGGTAAAGATATATATTTATATAATCCAAAGATAATGAAGAAAAATAAAAACGTTAAGATTAATTTTCTTAGACTGAGAAGTTTTTCAATCATTTCTTTATTGCTTTTACTTGTTCGCCATCAACTGTGAAGTCTTGGCCTTGAGTAATTATAGACACAACGTTGTTATCTAAAAGTTCTTTTGAATTTATCCAATAGCCATTACCAGTGTCACTAATTATTTCAATTGCGACGAATTTCACAGTATTTTTTCTAATTATTTTTATACCTATCTTTCCCATATTATTAAGAGTAACTAAGGATGATGGAATAAAAAACGCATCTGATGGTGGCCCTAGAATCTCTATTTCACTCGATAATCCACTTAATATTTCATAATTTACGTTTTCAACTTTTACTTGAATTTTAAAACTTCTAGTTTTAGGGTCGGATGTTTTTGAAATATAATTTATCGCCCCTTTAACTTCTTTATTACCAATTTTTACTTCTGCCTGTTGATTCAGCTTGATATTATTTATTTCTTTTTCATTTGCGGTTGTTAAGATAAATAATGGATCCAAATCTACTATTTTTGCAATAGAATCACCTTTTTTTAAATAATCACCTAGTTCTACGTAACTATCTTCAACCACACTATCAAATGGCATTGAAACTTTAGTATTATTGAGAGCAACCTGACTTTTCTCAAAAAGAGCTAATGCATTTTCAAAGTTAGTTCTTGATTGACTTAATTTTACTTCTGATCTAAATCCTTTTTTGAATAAACTTTCGGCAACCTCATACTCTTTTTTTCTTTGATATAACAATGCCTCCATCTCTTTTACTTTTGCAACTTTATCTTCAGGGTCTATTAATAATAGTTGTACTCCAGCTTTATAATATTTACCTTTATTAAATTGTTTAGTACTTATTCTCCCCTCCACTTGAGCTTTTAAAGTAACTATTCTTGATGCTTCGCTAAAGCCTCTTAGTTTTATTTTTTTTGAAAATTTAGATTTATAAAAATTTTCAACTTCAACTTTCTTTTGAAGCTCAACTTTTTGAGTGGGGTCAATTTGTTTATCTTTTTTAAAAAAAAGGAATATTGAACCAAACGTAAAAAAAATAATTAGTACTATAATTTTCATTGTATTTTTGAAATTTAATAACGAATTTGATTAAATAATTAATTATTAATATGATAAAGTCTAACAAATAAATTAAAAAGTTGAAAAATTTAGTTTTTGCAGCAATCGACATTGGTAGCTACAATTGTAGATTAACAATTGTAGAAAAATTTAAAAATGGATTTAAGATAATCCATAATTTTTCTCATATAACAAATTTAATAAAAGATTTGTCTTTTAATAACGAATTCACAGACAAAAATACTGAAAAAACTTTAATTTTTCTAAAAAAAATTTCGGAAAAACTTTTAAAGTATCATGTAAACAAATATAGATGTATTGCAACTGAAGCTTGCAGACAAGTAATAAATCCAGAATTTTTCATCAAAAAAGTAAAAAAAGAAACTGGTATTAATGTAGAAGTTATTACAACTCGTGAAGAAGCTGAATTATCGCTAAAAAGTTGTCAAAAATATTTAAAAGAAATAAAAGATCGTGGAATTATTTTCGATATAGGTGGTGGTAGTACTGAATTAACATTTTTTGATACCCAAAAAAATATTTTCAACTCAAAATCAATCTCATATGGTGTAATTAATTTATCAGAGAAAGAAGAGTTGTTCGGAAAAGCACTTATCCAAAAACATCTTCATAACCATTTTAATAATTTTAAAAATGAACTTTCTATGTTATTAGATCATCAGTTCACGTCCATAGGGTCATGCTCTACTGTCACTACTTTATGTGCTATACATCAAAAATTAAATTTTTTTGATATAAAGAAAGTTGAAGGATATAGAATGCAAAAATTTGAATTACTAAAACAAATAAATTACATAAAAGATTTAAATATTAATGAAATTAAGCAACTTTACTGTGTTGGGTCTCGTTATTCTCTTCTGTTAAATGGAATGAAAATTTTAAAAAGTATTTTAGATATCTTTCCAATTAATAATGTAATTGTTACTCAAAGTGGATTAAAAGAGGGAATATTGAACGATTTATTTTTAACTTATGAAGAAAATTAAACTTAATAAGAAGAATATAAGTGCAAATAGTTCTAGGTGGCTTCAAAGACATTTGAATGATGAGTTTGTTATTAAATCAAAAGTTGAAGGTTATAGATCAAGATCATCATATAAATTAATTGAAATTGAAAAAAAGTTTAAAGTTTTTCATAATTGTAATTATGTTTTAGATTTAGGTTGTGCACCTGGTGGGTGGCTTCAGGTTGCAAAGGAATTTGCACCCCAAAATTGCACTATTCTGGGTATTGATAGATTAAAAATACAAGAAATAAATGATGTAAGGTTTATTGAAAAAGATATTTTTGACGATGATGTAATAAAAGTTATTGAAAATAATTTAGATAATAAGATAGATCTTTTGATGAGTGACATGTCACCAAATTCAAGTGGGAATAAGAGCGTTGATCATTTAAGAATAATATCTTTAGTAGAAAAAGTTTTAGATATTTCCAAAAGTATTTTAAAACCCAATGGAATATTAATTTCAAAAATTTTTCAAGGAGGGGCTCAAGGTGAATTAATTGAACAAATGAAAAGAAATTTAAATAAAATAAAGTACTTTAAACCTAAAGCATCTAGAAAAGAGTCCCCAGAAACTTATTTGATAGCAAAAAAAAATTAATTTTTTGTTTCAAAATCTCATATATTCGATTAAATTATTCTATGAAGAATTTAACTGAAGCTCTTACCTTTGACGATGTTCTGATTGTTCCTTCAAAATCGGCGATAAAACCTTTTGAAACAAATGTTTCAACCAAACTAACGAATGATATTCAATTGAATATTCCCTTGATATCAGCTGCTATGGATACAGTAACTGAGTCAAATTTAGCAATAAAAATTGCTCAGATGGGGGGGTTAGGTATTATTCATAAAAACTTAGATTTTAATGAACAAGCCCTTGAAGTAGCTAAAGTAAAAAGATTTGAGTCAGGTATGGTTGTAAACCCAGTTACAATTAATCCCAATAACACTCTTAATGATGCTTTGCTAATGAAGGAAAAATATAATATTTCAGGTATTCCTGTGGTAGAAAATAATACAAAGAAGTTAGTAGGTATTTTAACTAATAGGGACATAAGATTTGCCAAAAATTTACAACAAAAAGTAAGTACTTTAATGACAAAGCATAATCTGATAAGTGTTTCGGAAAATATTTCTATGGATGAAGCTCAAAAACTGCTCCATAAGCATAGAATAGAAAAACTATTAGTTGTCGATAGAAATTATAAGTGTGTTGGTTTAATTACGGTTAAGGATATAGAAAAAGCAGAAAAATTTCCGTTTGCCTCAAAAGATAAGATGGGGAGACTTTTGGTAGGTGCTGCTGTAGGAGCGGGGAATCACCAAGGTGTTGAGAGAATTAAATATCTAGAAAAAGCTGGTGTTGATGTAATAGTAATTGATACAGCACATGGCCACTCTAAAAATGTATTAGATACGTTGAAAAAATCAAAAAAATTATTTCCTAGGCTTCCCTTAATAGTTGGAAACATAGCCACAGCTGAAGCTGCAAAAGACCTAATTAGTGAAGGTGCAAATGCTTTAAAAGTTGGTATTGGTCCAGGTTCTATTTGTACAACAAGAATCGTTGCTGGTGTAGGTGTTCCGCAGTTGCATGCCATATCTGAAGTTTATAAAATCGCAAAAAAGAATAATGTACCAGTAATTTCAGACGGAGGTATAAAATATTCTGGAGATGTTGCAAAAGCAATAGCTTTTGGAGCTGATGTCGTTATGATAGGTTCACTGTTTGCTGGAACAGATGAATCACCTGGAGAAATCTTTCTTTCAAATGGAAGAACTTATAAATCATATAGAGGCATGGGTTCAATTGCTGCAATGGGAAGAGGTTCAGCAGATAGATACTCCCAAGAGGAGGTTGTAAATGATGATAAATTCATACCTGAAGGAGTTGAAGGTAGAGTGCCATATAGAGGAACGGTAGTGAAAGTAATTGAACAATTAGTAGGAGGTTTAAAGGCCTCAATGGGATACACAGGTAATAAAAATATTAAAGAATTTAAGAATAAAACAAAAATTGTAAAAATAACTTCAGCTGGTCTTAATGAAAGCCATGTTCACAGTATATCAATAACAAGGGAGTCCCCTAATTATCAGCTTAATAAATGAAAGAGACCGTTTTAATTTTAGACTTTGGTTCTCAGGTAACAAAACTTATTGCAAGAAGGATAAGGGAACAAGGAGTTTTTAGTAGAATAATTCCCTATGATAATTTTTCTAGTGAGTTGTTGAGTAGAACTAATGTTAAAGGGATAATTTTTTCAGGTGGCCCAAAATCAGTTAAAGAAAAAAATGCTCCAAAAATATCGCCTAACATATATAAATTGAATATTCCTATTCTAGGAATATGTTATGGTCTTCAGTTGATTGCAAAAAATTTTTCAGGTGACGTTAAACCATCTGAAGACAGAGAATATGGTAAGAGAAGTTTGACTTTAATAAAAGTTTCACCTCTAACTCAAAATGTTTACTTACCCAACAAAAATTATCAGGTTTGGATGAGCCATTCGGATAAAGTTTCAAAGTTACCGAAAGATTTTGAAAATATAGCCTCTAGTGAAAATTGTAAATTTGCAATTATTCAATATCTAGAAAAAAAAATATTTGGCATTCAATTTCATCCAGAAGTTGTGCATACAGTCGGTGGAAAAAAAATTTTAGAGAATTTTGTAATGAAGATTTGTGGATGCAAACAAAATTGGAATATGTCTTCTTTCAAAAAAAAAATCATTTATGATATAAGACAAAAAGTTGGTAATAATAAAGTAATTTGTGGTTTAAGTGGGGGAGTTGATTCGACTGTAACCGCGGTTTTAATTAATAAAGCTATAAGTAAAAATTTAGTTTGTGTATTTGTTGATACTGGTTTTATGAGAGAAGGTGAAAGAGAAGAAATAGAGAAACTTTTTAAAAAAAACTTCAATATCAAATTAAAGGTGATTAATGGAAGTAAAGTTTTTTTTAAAAACCTTAAATATATAAGTGATCCTGAAAAAAAACGAAAAATTATAGGGAATCAATTTGTAAAAATATTTGAAAAATTTGCATTTAAACAAAAAAAAATAAAGTTTTTAGCACAGGGAACATTATATCCCGATGTTATAGAATCAATCTCAAAGGTTGGTAAAAGTTCTGTAACAATTAAATCACATCACAATGTTGGCGGGTTGCCAAAGAAAATGAAATTAAAACTCATAGAGCCCTTAAGAGAGTTATTTAAAGATGAGGTCAGAGAACTAGGAAATGAATTAGAAATTCCCTCCAATTTTACTGAAAGGCATCCTTTTCCTGGGCCTGGCTTAGCAATAAGATTAATTGGTGAAATAAACAAAAAAGATATTTCAACTTTAAGAAAAGCTGACGATGTTTTTATTAAATTAATCAAAGAAGAGGGATTATACGATAAAATTTGGCAAGCATTTTGTGTTTTGTTACCTGTAAATACGGTTGGTGTTATGGGAGATGATCGAACATATGAAAAAATTTGTGTCTTACGAGCTGTAACTTCAGTCGATGGTATGACAGCTGAGGCTTTTAACTTTGATAATGAATTCTTGCAAAAATGCGCAAACGAAATTATTAATCGTGTCCCTGGAATTAATAGAGTTTGTTATGACTTTACCTCAAAACCACCAGGTACTATTGAGTTTGAATGAAAAATTATTGTTTAATTTGCAATGGTTGTACATACAGTAAGAATAACTATTCATTCAAATGTAAAGATTGCAATTATTTTTATTCCAATCTTTCTTCCGGTTTTGGTCAAGATGTACTAGGAATAGAAAGTCTGAGGAAAGAGAATTTTAAAAAAATAATTAACGCAATTTTAGTCTATAATAAAAATCCCAAAATTTTAGAAATTGGTTCAGGAGATGGTTTCTTCATTGAAGAATGCGTAAATTTAAAAATTTCAATAACTGGTTCGGAGGCATCGAAAGAAACTATAAAAAATCTCAAGAGTAAGTTTAAAAATGATGTAAATATATTAAATATTTCTCTTCCAAAGTCTATAATGACAAAAACAAAAACTAAATTCGATTTTATTGTTTTTAATGACGTATTTGAACATCTAAAAGATTTGGATTCGGTGATTCAAACAACTATAAGAGCTTTAAAAAAAGATGGAATTATCATTATAAACTCACCAACATCAGACGGTATAATTTTTAAAATTTCCTTATTTTTAATGAAAATAGGTTTTACAAAGTTTTACGATAGATTATGGCAAAAAAATATGAGTTCTCCTCATTTAAGTTATTTTAATAAAAAAAACTTAAATTTATTATTTTCAAAGCATAATTTATTTGAAGTAAAGTCAGGATATCTTCGATCCTTAGGTTTAAATAATTTTTCAAGATTTAAAAATCTATATGATTCTAGTTTTAAAAGTTTCATTTTTTCAATTATGTGTTTTTTCTTTGCTCTTTTTCAATTATTTTTTCCTAAAGATATAATGTTTGTTTTTTTTAAAAAAAAATAAATTTTAAACTCTTAATTTAAGGAAAATTACTTTAAAAATATTTAGTATTCATTTAATTTTAAATTGCATAAATTCTCAAAATTATTCTCTTCAGAAAACAGCTAAACTGGCATAATTATTGCTGATTAGTAGAGAAATTTAAAATTTTAGATGATGAAAAAAATTAATTTTATTATTGCAATTGCTACATTTAATAGGATAAAAAATTTAAAAATAGCAATTAATTCAATTCTCAAACAAAAAATTAAAAAGAATATTAATCTAGAAATAGTAATATCTAATTCCTGTTCTAATGACAAAACAAACTCCTTTTTAAGATCTTTAGAACACAAAAAAAACTTTCACATTTATAATGGTAATGACAAGATTCCAAAAAAAACACTCTCTCAATTCATTAATTTTGAAAATCTATCAAATACAATACCTGACCATGCTGATTGGGTGTGGTGGTTAGGTGATGATGATAAATTAGTAGATAATAATTCAATACAACATGTAGTGGATACGATATTAGAAAACTCAGAAGACGATTTAACTTTTGTTCATGCTTGCAATGCTCGTAGATATTCAAAAAGTAATAAAAAAGTAAAAGATACTATATTTAATCTTTGTCAAGAATTTGGTTATCACGAAATGTTAGGTTGGTGTTCTTCAATTGTTATGAAAGGCAATGCCATAAAAAAAATATTAAAATCTTCTACGCGAAACAAAAATTACCAAGAGGAAAATTCACAAAAACCTGTATCTTGTTTTATTCATTCAGCATGTATTCTTAAAAATTATTATGACAAAATTGGAATATTCTTGGATTATCCATTGGTAGATAATCAAGAATTTGGTCAAACAAAAGAAACTATTACAAGATGGAATAATGAGAATGTCCCGAATAGATATTTTGAAATTGTAAACGATCTCTTTGAGCTAAGAGATATTTTACCAAAAAAGCAATTTAAACCAAATTTTTTTAGGTATCATACTTACTTTATTTGGGATCATTTAGCTCACCTTTGTCTGATCAAACTTGACAACTATGTAACAAACTTAAAATTATATAAGTCTGGAAAGGTGGAAATTGATAAAAATTTTGAAAAATACATACAAGGTTTTCAAGATAACATAAATGAAAAGTGGCACCAAATTTGTAAAATTGCTGATCTCGTAGAAGATCAAAAGACAATGAAGCTTTTGGCATTTACTTTTTTATCAGGCATTAACTACACTAATATGTATCTAAATAGTAATGGATCAGAAGATATTAAAACAAATTACATTGATGGTTATTCCAACTTAATTAGAAACTTTCCAGTATTTAAGTTTGAAATTCAATCACACCAAGTTTCTGGAAATTAGAAAAGATAGGTATAAATTTATGAAAGCAGTTATTTTAGCAGGAGGACTTGGAACAAGAATATCAGAGGAGACTCATTTGAAACCAAAACCGATGATTGAAATCGGAGGAAAACCAATTCTTTGGCATATTATGAAACAATATTCACAACATGGGATTAATGACTTTATTATTTGTTGTGGATATAAAGGGTACCTAATAAAAGAATATTTTTTTAATTATGCACTTCATCTTACAGATATAACAATAAATACAAAAAATAATCAAACATGGTTCCATAATAATTATGCTGAGGATTGGAATGTTACACTTGTCGACACTGGAGAAAAAACATTAACAGGTGGAAGACTGAAGAGGATTTCTAGATATTTAGATAATGATGAGAATTTTTGCTTTACTTATGGAGATGGTGTTGGTGATATAAATATTTCAAAAGCGATTAAAGAACATAAAAAAAAGGGAAAGTTAGCAACCGTTACTGCCACGCAACCTCCTAGCAGATTTGGGTCACTTTCAATAGAAAAAGATCAAATTAAAAGTTTTAAAGAAAAACCAAGAGAAAATTGGATAAACGCAGGATTCTTTGTTTTATCAAAAGACGCTATTAGTAGGATAGATGGAGATAATTGCGCATGGGAAGAAAAACCAATGGAAACACTGGCTTCAGAGGGTGAATTTTCTGTTTATTTCCATAATGGTTTTTGGCAACCCATGGATACTCTTAGAGATAAAAACTTATTAGAGAATTTATGGAATAATGGTAACGCGCCTTGGAAAACTTGGTCATGAAAAAAAACTTTTGGAAAAATAAGAAAGTTTTTATTACCGGACACTCAGGTTTCAAAGGAAGTTGGTTGACACTTTGGCTAAAAAATTTAGGTGCTAAAATCAATGGTTATTCATTAAAACCAAAAAAAAAAAGTCTTTTTTACGAAGCAAATATTGCAAATGGAATTGAATCAAATTTTGGAAATATTTTAAATTTTAAAAACCTTTCAAGTGAGATCGAAAAATTCTCACCTGAAGTTGTATTTCATTTGGCGGCACAACCTTTAGTAAAGCCCTCTTATATTGATCCTAGAAAGACATTTTCTACAAATATTTTTGGCACTATTAATTTATTGGAATCCTTGAGAAATTGTAAAAACGTAAAATCGGTTGTTATAGTAACTTCCGATAAAGTTTATGAAAATAAAGATACAAAAATTGGTTACAATGAAAACGATACGCTGGGTGGATATGATCCTTATAGTTCGAGCAAGGCTTGTTGTGAGATTATTACTAATTCTTATAGATCTTCTTTCTTTGAAAGTAAAAATAAGTCTATTGGTATTGCAACTGCAAGAGCGGGAAATGTGATTGGTGGTGGCGATTATTCGGATTTTAGATTAATCCCTGACTTATTTAAATCAATTGAGAATAAAACAATATTAAAAATAAGAAATATTAATTCTATACGACCTTGGCAACATGTTATGGAAGCATTAAAGGGATATTTGAGGCTTGCTGAATCAATGTACTTTAATAATGAAAAATTTTCTCAAGCATGGAACTTTGGGCCTAAAAATAATGATTGCAAGAATGTTGGGTGGGTATTGGATGAATTTAAGAAAAAATGGAACTTCGAAATTTGTAAAGATTCACAAAATAAAGTCCATGAAACTGAAATGTTGAAATTAGACATAAGTAAGTCTAGTGAAGAATTAAATTGGAAACCAATTCTTTGTATAAATGAAGCAATTGATCTCACTTCTGAGTGGTTTAGAAAGAAAGGGCGTGGTGAATATTCCGAAAATATTATTTCGGAACAAATTAATTGTTATGAAAAAAAATATATTGAAAGTGTTAAATGAAAAAAATAAAACATTTAGAAAACTGCAGAGTTTGTAATGGAAAAAAAATAGTCAAAATAATTAACCTCCGAAAAATGCCATTTACCGATGAATTTATGACATTCAAAAATATTGGCAAGGAATTTTTACATGATATTAACGTCTATTTGTGCAAGGACTGCCAAGTGGTTCAAACTCAACATGACGTAGAAGTAGATAAATATTATTTAGATTATCAATATTCAGTCGCTCATTCCAATATTGCAAATAGGTTTATGAGTTTAGTTGCAAATAATATTAATAATTTATATTTTAAAAATAAAAGAAAAAAAACAATTTTAGAAATTGGTTCAGGCGACGGAAAGCAGTTACACCAATTTAAAAAAATTGGATTTGATGTTTTAGGTTACGAACCTTCAAAAATGTTATCTGATATTGCCAACAAAAATAAAATTAAAACAATTAATAATCTTTTTACCAAAGATTCATTGGATTTCTTTAACAGAAAAAATAAGAACTTCGATGTTATTCTTTTAACTTATACTTTCGACCATTTACCTAACCCTGGTGAGTTTTTGGATATGTCAAAAAAATTACTTAGTAAAAATGGAATTCTTGTTGTTGAAGTACACGATTTAGACAAAATATCCAAAAATTATGAATTTTGCCTTTTTGAGCATGAACATTCAATTTATCTAAATAAAACTTCAGCCACTCTTTTTTTAAATAGATACGGTTTAGATATTATAAATTTCAATCTCGTGAAAGAAAAATATCGAAGAGCTAACTCTTTAATTTTTGTTTCAAAAGCAAGAAATAATTCGAGTCAATTAGATGGTAATTTATTTAAAACAAAAAAATCTTCTAAGTTTTATTTAGATTTAAAAAGAAATATCGATGTAGGAATAAGTAATCTTGAAAAATATTCTTCCTTAAATAAAACAAATGGAAAAAAAATAGCAGGTTATGGTGCCGGTGGTAGGGGTGTTATGACCTTAGCATCAATGAAGAATTCAAAGAATTTTAAGTTTCTGATTGAAAAAAATCCAAAATCAACAAATATTTTTGCACCAGGCTCGGGCTTGCCAATTGTGAATTTAGACCATTTGAAAAGAAATCCAGTCGATGAAATCCTGGTATTTAGCTATGGATATATGAATGAAATAAAAACAGATTTAAAAAATTTTGGATATAAAAGTCATCAAATTAAATCCTTTGTTGATGTAATGAAAGGTGGAAATGTCTAGATTCGTAGTAGTTACTGGAGGCAATGGATTTATAGGGAGTCATTTGGTTCGCGAACTATTGATTCAAGAATACAAACCGATTTTACTTGTAAGAAAGAACGCCCAATTAGATAGATTGAAAAACTTAAGTCCTGTCAAGATTATTAAAACTTCAAATTATTTGGATAAGGAAGTAATAAAAAAATTGAAATCTTTAAACCCATTATCCTTCATTCATTGTGCTTGGTCTGGTGTTTTAGGAAAAGAAAGAAATAATAAAAATCAAAAAAATAATCTAGCTTTATCTATCAATTCAGTAAAACTAGCAAAAAAAGTAGGATGTTATAAGTGGATTGGTTTAGGATCTCATGCAGAATATGGACAGCAAAAATTTAAAACAAATGAATCTATAAAATGTAATCCAACAACGCTATATGGAAAGTATAAATTAGAATCAGGGAAAAAATGTTTAGGGCTTTCTAAAAAACTAAATATAGAAGGCAAATGGGTAAGAATTTATAATACGTATGGACCTTTAGATAATGAATCATGGTTAATTCCATATCTTATAAAAAGCCTTTTAAAAAATGAAACTCCTGAATTAACAAATTGCGAACAATTATGGGATTATCTTCATATCGAAGACGCTGCAAAAGCAATTATTGAACTTAAAAAATCCTCTGCTATTGGTATTTTTAATCTTGGATCTTCGAAATCAAGAAAATTGAAAGATTATGTATCAATCATATGTGAAGAAATAAATAAAAATATCAAACCAAAGTTCGGAAAAGTTCCTTATAGGAAAGATCAAATTATGACTCTTTATCCTGATATAACAAAAATACAAAAAGAAACAAATTGGAGTCCTAAAATCGAATTTAAATGTGGAATAAAAAAACTATTAGAACATTATCATGAAAATTAATACGTCAATTTTACTCTCAAAATATATTAGAGCATACACACTTAAGATGGTTTGCGATGCAAGAGCTTCTCATGTTGGTGGAGGACTTTCCATTAGCGATATCTTAGCAGTATTATATAATGATACTTTAAATTATGATTCTCAAAATCCTAAACTATCAACTAGGGATAGATTTATTTTAAGTAAAGGTCATTGTTGTGCGGCACTCTATGCTACGCTTGCACTAAAAAATTTCTTTACAATAAGAGATCTTGATACTTTTGCTCAATTTGGTTCAGATTTCATGTCACATGCATCACATAAAGTAAAAGGAGTAGAATTTTCTACTGGATCACTGGGTCATGGTCTTCCTTTTGCTGTTGGAAAAGCAATGGCATCTAAATTAACTAAAAAAAATTGGAAAGTTTTTGTTTTGTTAAGTGATGGGGAACTAAATGAAGGTAGCAATTGGGAAGCAGTTATGTTTGCTTCACATCACAAATTAGATAATCTCACAATTATAATTGACTATAATAAATTACAAAGTTTAACAACAACAGAAAAAACTTTAAGGTTAGAACCTCTTAAAGAAAAATTTGAAGCATTCGGTTGCTATGTTTCTGAAATAAACGGCCACGATCATAATGAAATTAAAAAACATCTATCAAAACAAAATAATAAGAACTCGCCAAAATTAATTATTGCACATACAGTTAAGGGAAAAGGTGTGAGTTTTATGGAAAATAAAGTTGAATGGCATTACAAAAGTCCTAATAAGAATCAATTAAAGATAGCTCTCGAAGAAGTAGGAGTAATGTTATGAGAAATTATTTTATCGATCTGTTGACAGAAGAAGCTAAACGGAATCATAAATTAATGTTAATTGTTGGAGATTTAGGTTTTAGTGTTATAGAAAAATTTAGAGAGAATTATCCGAAACAATTTTTAAATGCCGGTGTGGCTGAACAAAATATGACAGGGATGGCTGCTGGACTAGCCTCTGAAAAATTTCATGTTTTTACTTATTCAATAGCAAATTTCAATACATTTAGATGTTCCGAACAAATTAGAAATGACATAGACTACCATAATTATAATGTCACTATTGTATCGGTTGGAGGCGGGCTTGCTTATGGTGCCCTAGGTTATTCTCATCATGCAATTCAAGATTATTCGCTTATGCGTTCTTTTCCTAATATGACGATTTATTCTCCTGGAACTAAATCTCAAATAAAAATGTGTTTTAAACATATTTTAAATAATAGGTCACCTGCTTATCTTAGATTAGGAAAAACTGAACCAAAAAAAATAAAAATAAGTGAAAATTTAGACAGCTTTACAGGAGAATGGATTAAAATTATAAAGAGTAAAAATGTAAATTCAAAAAAATGTATTCTGACAACTGGCGCAGTTTTAGAAGATGCAGTAAAAATGCAAAAGCAGGAAAAGTACTCTGATCACCATATTTATTCACTACCAATTTGGGGAATGAAATATAAAAATTTGCAAAAAAAACTAATCTCTCAATGGGACGAAATTATAACTTTAGAAGATCACTTAGAAGACGGAGGGTTCGGATCTTATATTTTGGAGTGTAATTCAAATCTTCGAGACTATAAAAAAACAAAAATTGAAATAAAGTCACTAAATAAAAATGTATGTAATACCGTGGGCGATCAAGAGAATCTCAAGCAACACTTTAACTTTGCTAATTAAAATAATAAGTAAGATTGAAAATTCTTATTTGAAATAAAAACTTTTTAATTCTTTTTTCCAACAATCAGCTTTTGATTGTCTTATAAGTTCTACCGTATGATACCATTCAGTCTTTTTACCCTCAACACCCCATCTCCAATCAGGGTCTTTAGCAACTAAAATTTTTGTTGGCTTGCATAGTGTTCCTGCAATATGACCTAGAGACGTATCAACCGTAATTATTTGATCTAGTGCTAAAACAATTACTGCCGTATCAGCCCAATCGTCAATTAAATCGTCACAAATTACAACATTGTTAAAACTTGATAGATATTTTTTTTCATAGGCTTTTAAGTTTTTGTCAACTATAAAGAACTTGCAATTCTTATTACCAAAAATTTTACTAAAATCCTTGAGTTTTATAGACCTGCTTATATCTGAAATATGCTCTTTATTTCCTTTCCAAGAAACTCCAATATTATTTTTTCTAATGTCTGTAAAACTTTTAATTTTTTTTAATAATCTCTTTTTGTCATTTTTAAGCTTATCCAAATCAAATATAGGAGGAGGAGGGGTATTGTTTATATTTCCTATTAGAAATGGAATATTCATAATGAAAGTTTTATAATGAAAATTCTTTACATCTTCATTTTGTATTTTTGAACAAAACTTAATTGATTGCGAATCTTTAGAATACTTAAGGAGAGAAAAAACAGCTTTATTTGGTCCTAAAGCAGTTATTGAATGACCTAATTTTAAAAGTGGTTGTATATACCTATAAAAATGTAAGTAATCACCAAATCCTTGCTCGAATAAAATAAGCAAATTATATTTTTTCTTGGAAAACAAAGCATTTTTATTAAGTTCTTCTATATCATTAACCAAATTAAGTTTAGCAATCTCGTTCTTAGGCTTTTTGGTTTTGTTTTTTAATTTGTATTCCACTAAATTTACTAAATTAGTTCTGCGTGAGCTATCAATTAGATTGTAATATTTAAACCCTTCCTCTTTATTTCCAATTTTTAGATTGGTAATTGCCAATGCAATTGTGAGTTGTTTCGAAAGAGGAAACATTTGAATGCCGACTTTAAGTTTTTCAATTGCTTCGTTATATTTTGAGTGTGCTTGTAAAATATTACATTCTAACATGATTGCTGAGTCGGTCATAAATTTATCAATCTTTTTACTTTTTTCTAAACAAAATAAAGCTTTTTCTAAATTTCTACATATGTAATGACAATTCCCCAAAGCCAACCAACTGTCATATGATCTTGGGTTTAGCTCAACACATTTTTCATGATAAATTAATGCTTTTTTTTTCTCACCAACTTTTATTAAATGTCTAGCAAAAATATTTAAAAAAAATTCATTTTTAGGATGATATTTTACTGCTCTTTTTGAAATTTTACCAATTCCTTTCCATAGATCTAGTTTTAAAAGTATTTTCAAAAATAGACCATGAGCCGCCTCAAAATGAGGGTCCTTCCTTAAAATATATTTTATTCTTTTTATTGAATCGTTAACATATGAAGATGAGAACTCTTCGGCTGCAACTAAGTAATTACCTAAATCAGATTTAGCATTTTTAAAATATGTTAAGCCTTGTTTTTCAACCGATAAATAATTTTGTTTGTTTTTTACTATTGAAGTAAAATTATTTACCTCAAATTTTGAATTTTTAGATAATTTAATATTTGCTTTTTTACTAAGCAGTTGCTTTTTCTGATCTAGTAGATTCTTTCCTACTAGTTGTTCATGTAAAGACATATATTTATATCTACAATTTCTATGCCAAATAGAGCTTAAAGTTATTGATGAAGGTTTAAATTTTTTAAAAAATTAAATATATAAAATATATCCTCAATTAGAGAATTTTGTTACTTTGAAATGCCTTTGATGCCAACAAGCTTATTAATAAATAATAACTACCTTGCCACCAGCCCATCCAAAATGAAAAATTAACTAAAGATGAACCCCAAAAATATCCATTAAAAAAAATAAGATAGAAATGGAATCTAGAGGATTTGTTTAAGTTATAAATTTTAAAATTTATGTATATTAAGAATATTAAAAAAAATATAGTTCCAATAAAACCTGATTCTAAAAGTAGTTCAACTATAAAATTATGAGGATGACTTGGAATAAAATTCATATCTCCAGTTAATTCTATCCCAATTTCATTTTGACTGCCGTCTATAAAATTTGCGGTATCTAAACCATATCCAAAAAAGGGCTTATCCTTAAACTTTTCAAATGAAAAACCCCAAATAAACTGACGGTGAGCATCAATTAAATTTATTGGTATTTTGTAATCAAAGTTGTGAATTGAATTCTTATCAAATTTATTAGGCAAACTTTTTATAAGTATAAAAGCTGAAACACAAATAATTGAAAAAGAAGCTAACAAAGTTAAATATCTTGATAACTTTGAATGAGTATATTTTTTAAAAAGTTTGTAAATTATAACAAACCCTAACCCGAATATTATCCCAAGCAAACTGGATGCTGACCCTGACATAATAATATTCGGAATTAGTAGTGCCATAGGAACTAAATTAATTTTGTTTTTATTAAAATAAAAGTTTAAAATGGTAAGTAAAGAAATTACATTCATGACTCCTTTGAACCTTATTAACTCACTAGATTCATAATTAGTTATATTATAGATGAAAATCAGTGAAGCATTTCCTATAAGACTAATAGAAAAAATATTAAGTAAAAGTTTTAACGACTCTTTATTTTTATAAAAAATTAAGTAAATGATAACGGAAAAAAATAAAAATAAAATCAAGTATAAATAGACTGGAAAAGATCTTAACATTTCAATTGAATTAATTGTGGAGTAAAAAAATGAAGATAAAAACAAAATAACAACAAATAGATCTAATTTTCTTATTCTTTTTGAAAATTCTGTTAATTCTTCAAATATTAAACTTTTGCATGTGACAATAAGAATTAATATCCCAATGCCAAATGCAAATCCAAATGCAATTTTATTAATGATTAAAAAAGTATAACAGAATCCAATTAAAAGGATTCCATAATGTGAAAGATTTTTCATTTATAATTAAAAAAATACAAAAATTATTATCCACCCAATTAGAGTTGAAACTAACATAAAAACGATTAATTTAAATATAAAGTTTAGTTGATTTACTAATTTTTTAATGCTGAATTTTGAAAATAAAAAATTAAATAACTTCTTAATATTGTTTAATATTATTAAAAATGAAGCTCCGATAAAAAAATAAAATGTTATTTTTAATACATTATAATAAAACCCTATTTCATTCTGCAGCGTAACAAAATACTCTATCATATTTAGTTATTGATTTTTTGTTCACAAGCTGAACAAATTTGATAATCTATTGATCTTTTTGGATAAATTACGTCAATCTCATCTGAGTAAACCCAGAAGACTGAGCCACATTTTTGGCACTCAATCCATAGTTTCTCCATGAAACTGAAAACTAGCTAGACTTAAGCTTATCTAATACCTTGGCAAAAATTCCCTGAAGCTCTTCTTTCTTAACTTTTTTAGGATCAACTTTAATTTTTTTTGACATTTTAACTTCCTTTATAAAAAATATATAATATTGTCTGTAAAATCGACTGTCAATAAATAAAAAATGTTACAAAATTTCACTACTTTATCTTTTAATACTACAAATAAAATCTTCTTAGAAATTACTAATGAGATTAAGAATGAACTTAAAAATTCATTGATTCAGAATGGAATTATAAATTTATCAATACTTCATACGAGTTGTTCACTATTAATTCAAGAAAATGCTGATCAGTCCGTTCAAGTAGATATTAAAAATTTTTTAGAAGAAATTGCTCCCGAGAAAGATTATGTTCACAATACTGAGGGTCCTGATGATATGCCAGCTCATTTAAAAAGTCTTCTTACTCAGACTCACATAAGCTTGAGCTTCACTAATAAAGAACTTATACTTGGAAAATGGCAGGGTATATTTTTACTTGAACATCGAACATCTGGGAGAGTTAGAAATATTAATGTTCATATTTTGGGAGAATAACTATAGTTTTACTGAATTCAGACATTTGTGAAATCAATAAAGAAATGATTGATTTTTCATTAATTAATATAAACGACAAGGTATACAATTTATTTGATCTTGTTGGAAAAAAAGGAACCTTGATAATGTTTATATGTAATCATTGTCCATATGTTAAGGCTATTATTGGTAGACTAATTGAAACAACAGCTCACTTGAAAGATTTAGGGATAAATTCAATTGCAATTATGTCGAATGATACAAATAAATATCCTGAGGATAATTTTGAGAATATGAAAAAATTTGCGAAAATTAATAACTTTAATTTTCCTTATTTACTTGATGACTCCCAAGAGGTAGCTAGGAGTTTTGGTGCCATCTGTACACCAGACTTTTTTGGTTTTAATAATAAAAAAAGATTACAATATAGAGGTAGATTGTCTGAAATTAAAAATTTAGAATTTGTTAACGATAAAAATGAACTTTTGCAAGCAATGAAGGTTATTAGTGAAACAAATAATGGTCCATCAGTTCAATACTCAAGTGCCGGTTGTAGTATCAAATGGAAATAATTTTCAGTTTTTTATAATTTCTAAATAATTTATAGAAACAGAATTAAGAAGAAAATAATAATGATCCTATTGTTTTTAAATAAACTAACAAATGGAATTTTGAAATAAAATAATAATTAATTTAATTGATAGAATAATCTTATTCACAAAATATACTTAAGGATTATGTTATATTTAAGCTTCATGAGACACGCAAAGGCCGACTGTACAAACTACGATGGAAATGATTTTAATAGGCCGATTTCTGAAAAAGGAAGAAAAAAAACAGAAATTATTTCAGAGCATTTGTCGGAAAAGAAAATAATTTTTGATTTAATTTTTTGTTCTCCTTCCATAAGAACAAAACAAACTTTAGAATGTTTGATTAAAAATAATAAGTTAAAAAAAACTAAAATCCTAGAAGATTATGACCTTTATGATGGTAATGAGGATAGTTTCTTGTTAAAATTATACAACTTAAAGAAATACAAAAATCTATTGATCATATCCCACGAACCACAAATAGAATCTTTCACCAATTATTTTTTAAGCAAGGCAGACAATAAAGAAAAATCTCTAGATTTTGTTTTTGTTACATCTTCAATAATTACAATTGAATTCAAATCAGATCTTTGGAAAAATATTTCAAGTTTTAATGCTAAGTTAAAAACATTTATTGACCCGAACACTTTGATCACAAAATAAACTCGGACTATATATTTACGCAAATTCATTTAGTTTTTTCTTATTTGTATAACTAGAACTAATAGTTTTGGTGGCATGAGGTTTGCACATGAAATGTTGAAACTTATAGCTAGAAAGAGGATTATAATGGCGATTAACGCAATGCACGTAGCAAAAACAGGTCTTAATGCCCAACAAGTACGTATGCAAATTATTTCAAATAACCTTGCCAATGTGAATACAAATGGATTTAAAAGAGATAGAGCTAACTTCGAATCTTTATTATATCAAATCATAAGAAGTAGTGGTGCACAGACTTCTGTTGACACAGAATTAACCTCAGGCTTTTCAGTTGGTACTGGAGTAAATATTGTAAATTCTAATAAACTACATTCCCAAGGAAGCATTGTTTCTACAGATAACTCTCTAGATTTAGCTATTGATGGCGGAGGTTTCTTCCAGGTTTTATTGCCTGATGGACAGGTAGTTTATACAAGAAATGGAGCATTCTCAAGAAACAATGAAGGTATTTTAACAACAAATAGTGGATTTATTATTCAGCCAGAGATTGCAATTCCAGCGGAGGCAACAAAAATTAATGTCTCTTCAGATGGAATAGTGTCAGTCCAAATCCCTGAACAGGTAGAAGCTCAGGAGGTTGGACAGCTCCAATTAGCAGATTTTCAGAACAGAACTGGTTTACAACCGATTGGTGAAAACTTTTATGTTGAGACAACTTCTAGTGGTCCTCCAGTTATAGAAAATCCATTTGCTGCTGGATTTGGAAAAATAATACAAGGAGCTCTTGAAAGTTCTAATGTAAACGTGGTTCAAGAGTTAGTTGACATGATTGAAACCCAAAGAGCATACGAAGTAAATTCTAAAGCAATCACTTCTGTTGATGAAATGCTAAGGTTCGTAAGTAATAATTTATAGGAAAAATGATGAAGATTATTTTAGTTTTATTTTTATTTATTATTCAAAGTTGCGCTACCCATATGCAAGATAAAATTGGAGAAGAATTTAAAAGTATTCAACCTGATTACTCAAATTTTGAAAAAATTAATAATGCTACTGAAGGTGCAGTTTACGATGGTGATGGAGGACTATTTGCATCAGATCGAAGAGCAAATACGGTAGGTGATATTATTACCATTACATTGGAAGAAACATTGCAAGCTGCTAACGCTGGAACTGAATCACTTTCAAAAAGTGATAGTTATACATTTGACCTTCCCGAAGCCTTATTCGGTCCATCTTCACTAATCGGAAAGTTTTTTTTTCCAGGTGGTGTTAAAGAAAACAATTTAAGAGGTGGTACCACCCAGGCATTTACAGGTTCAGGTACAGCTGCTCAATCAAACAGCATGACTGGAACAATTTCTGTCACAATTGTAAGAGTATACCCTAACGGTAATCTCGAGGTAAAAGGACAAAGAAAATTAGTATATAAGAGTGGAACAGAATTTTTAAGATTATCCGGAGTAGTGAGACCAGATGATATTTCTTCCTCTAATACTGTTTCTTCTAAAAAAGTAGCCGATGCTGAAATTTCTTATGTAGGTACTGGTGATATGAATGATAGTGTAACAAAAGGTTGGTTGAGCAGATACTTTGCTTACGTTTCCCCATTCTAAGGTAATTATGAAAAAGTTAGTTTATGTAATCTTTACTTTTATTTTGTTTGTTAATCAGTCGAGTTTCGCTGATAGAATTAAAGATATGACATCACTTGCTGGCGTAAGATCTAACCAGTTAGTGGGATATGGTTTAGTGATTGGTTTAGCAAAGACAGGCGATGGCAGTGTAAATTTAACCAAACAAAGTATTGCTGCAATGATATCTCAATTTGGTGTTATAGCTAATACAGCAGATATAGATGCTACAAATTCTGCTAACGTAATGGTTACAGCAAACTTACCTCCTTTTGCAAAACCAGGACAAACTATCGATATTACAGTATCAACAATTGGTAAAGCAAAATCATTGAAAGGTGGAACATTATTAATGACTGCCCTTAAAGGTGCAGATGGACAGGTTTATGCAATAGCTCAAGGAAATCTTGTTGTAGGAGGCCTAGGTGTGGAAGGTGCTGATGGTTCAACTACTATTCAGGGCACTCCAACAGTTGGAAGAATTCCTGGAGGTGCAACAGTTGAAAAACTTGTTGAGAATACTTTTTTGGAAAAAGAAAATATCGTGTTAAACCTCCACCAAGCAGATTTTTCTCAGGCTAACAGAATTGCGAATACAATCAACGAAACTTTTGGTCCTGAGGTTGCAATACCAATGGATTCCACATCAATAAAAGTCAGAACTCCTTCAAACCCCTCGCAAAAAGTTTCTTTTATCGGTTTATTAGAGAATATAAATTTTGAACCAGTTACTCCAAAAGCAAAGGTTGTTGTAAACTCGAGAACTGGAACAGTGGTTATTGGTGGTGATGTCAGAATTTCACCAGCTGCCGTTGCACACGGAAGTCTTTCTGTAAAAATTCAAGAGGATACTAAATTATTATCCGAAGGAACAGGAACAGTTGTAGGCAGCTCAGCAACAGTATCTGGAACTGCGGCTACTACTGCAGCAGATACTCAAATAGAAATTGACGAAGATCCAGCAAGAGCATTTGTTTTTGATCCAGGAATTGAACTTCAAACACTTGTTGATGCATTAAATGAAACTGGAACAACGGCAACTGACATGGTGGCGATTTTGGAAGCTTTGAGAGAAGCGGGTGCGTTAAGAGCTGAGCTTATAATAATATAAAAATTTTTGGTATAATCATGGATAATAACCCAATAGCAAAAATCAAACCAAATATTGAAAACAATCTTTCTTCAATGAGTTCAAGTAAGCTCGATAAAAGCTCAGAATTAAAAGATGTAGCAAAAGAGTTCGAATCATTATTTGTTTATCAAATGCTTAAAAGTTCAAGAAAAGCAAAACTTGCAGAAGGTTTATTTTCAAATCAAGGTACTGAAACTTATGAATCTCTATTGGATCAGGAATATGCAAAAACACTTTCAAATAACCATAATTTTGGAATTGCTGATGCTCTTTTGAGGCAGTTTGGAGATGAGAAAAAATAGATGCCGAGTTTATTTGACATTGGAAAAAGTGGTCTTCAAGCATACAGGCAGTCGTTGGCGGTTACAGGTCAAAATATTGCAAATGTTAATACTGATGGTTATAAAAAGAGAGATGTTTCACTTGAGGAGGTCACTGGGGCTGGAGGTGGAGTTACAGAGATTTCAGATCAAAGTGGTTTAGGTGTTAGAGTTGAACAAATAAGAAGAGCTTTCGATGAATTTCTAATTGATAAGTCTCGTCAAGCTTCATCTACATTTAAAAAAGCAGATACATTTTCTGACGAAGTAAGAGATTTAGAAAATCTACTTCTTCCTGCAGATTCAAATTTGAGTTCTTCTATTGGAAATTTTTTTAATTCACTTCAAGATATTGCCGCATACCCTGATGATCAAGCATCAAGAATTGTTGCAATAGAAAAAGGTAAGGATCTAGCTGCTCAATTTAATTTATACGCTGAAAGGTTAGAAAATGAAAAAGAACAGATTTTAGATAAAACCAAAAATGCTGTTACATCCGTAAATTTGCTTGCTAATCAGATATCAAATGTAAATGCTAAAATTCTTGCCTCGGGTGTAGCAACAGGAGGTTCAAATGCATTGTTAGATCAAAGGGACCTTCTTTTGGGTCAAATGTCTGAATTAAGTCAAATCACTGTAAATTATGGAGAGAAAGGTGAGGCTGAAATAAGATTGGGGAAAACGGGTTCGGGACCAATAATTGTATCAGCTGCTGGAGAGCCAACTAAAGGTAATGAAACTACAGTAAAAATTGATATATTAAATCAAGGTGCTAGACTTCAACCAGTTGTGGGTATAAATCAAATAGCAACCAATCAAATTCAAGCAGGAATGTTAAGTGGATTAGTAGATGCCTTTGCACTAATTGATGATACTCAAAAAGAGATTGATAATCTTGCGGTATTAGTTTCACAAAAATTTAATGAAGTTAATCAATCAGGACTAGATTTAGACGGTAAAGTTGGAAAACAAATGTTCACTGTTTCAAGCCTCACTGCAGTAGAAAATCCAACCAATAGATCGAGTGTCGGTGTTGCAGTTTTTGTAACTGATCCAGTTAAAGTAAAAAGTTCTGATTATAAAGTCATATACCACGAAGATGACCAATTATGGAAACTTACTTCAGAAAGTTTAAAGTCTCCAATAACTGGAAATCAAACAATAGACGCTGAGGGTTTCAAAATATCATTCTTTGGGCAACCTCTTGATGGTGACGAATTTTCTATTATACCCAGTAGTGCTTCAAAAGGTATGAGTTTCTTATTAAGTAGATCTCAGGATTTTGCAGCAGGAGCTAAGACACTTATAAGTTCAAGCTCAACTAATACTGGCACAGCTAAATTAGAAGAGCTTGTACCAATTAAATATGAAGATAAAACTACAATCAAAAATTTAAATAACGTCTTTTCTAATGGATTAAGCCCTGTAACTTCTTCAAAATTTTCCTCTGATGGAGGAGCTGCTATAATTGAATCAGGTACATCATTCGTAAATTTAAGTTCTTATAAGTCTCAACCTGAACTTCAGTTTGGTTTATCTTCTTCAGATTTAACGTCATTAACCTCAATAACAGTTACTATGGCTGATTCAACTTCAGTTACTATAGATATTACTGGTGTTACTACACTGCCTGAGTTAGAGGACGTTTTGAATAGAAGCAGAGATGTTTCAGGAAATGCTCATAACTTCAGATCAATGGGATTATTTGCTTCCGGAGGTGGATCAACCTTATCAATAGCCAGTAATGACAAAGAATTTTCTTCCGGAACAATTTCGGCATCTTCAACAATTAATGCCAACGTAACAAACCCAACCATCACATCTGCAAGTAAACTTCAAATCTTTACAAGAGAAGGTAGACATCTTGCTGGTGAAGTTCTTTCAGATTCAGAAATAGCTGAATTTATATCTGAAGAGAATGGCTTTAATAGATTTGCAGAGTATAGAGCCGATTACCTTAATGGAACTAATAAAGAAAAATATAGAGGTATAGATATTTCTCGATCAACAGTAGGAGGAAATTATATCATTAATTATGGTGCTAATGGAGCTGCAGCTAGCGCTCAGCGCCATGCAACGACTGTTCCAGCAAGTCATGTAAGTGCTGCTTATAACCTTACTTTAAATTCTACTTCCACTGGAAAATCTAAAATTGTTAAAGTTCCAATTGAATCTTCTTCAGGTTTTGTAGCTAACTTGATAAACGACGAAGCTAAAACTTTAGGAATAGAAGCTGTAGCCTCAACAAAAGTAAAAATTTCTGCGCCTTCTTCGAACGGAACTATTTCATTTAATTTATTAAGCAAACCAGGGGCTAGTAGTGGAGCTGATATTTCTGCGTCAATACTATCCTCAGATTTAACAAATTTAGCAAATTCAATAAATAATTTTTCAGGTAGAACCGGTGTGGTGGCTAACTTATCCTCAGATAAGAAACATATTATTATGGAAAATCTAAATGGAGATGATGTTCAAATTTCAGCTTTTTCCTCACCTAATACTGTTGAAATGGAAGTATTAAAAAACGATTTTTCTTCATTTAGCACTCCTGTAACTGTAACACTAGATAACACTAACTTCAAAGCTGCAAGATTTAGTGGGGAATTACAAATTAGTTCATCATCTGCAATTAGTACATCTAATGATGGCGGTTCAACAACCGTTACAGGAGTACAAAATGCTTTTAGTGATGGGTTTTTAAATGTTACTTCGTCAACTACAGGAGAGGTTAAAACAATAAAACCAGTTGTTCTTCAAGGTGATTTTTCAAGCAATCACCCTGATGGCCTAAGTGCATCAAGTTCAGTGCTATCTTATGGGTTAAAAATTCCAGCTGATGGTAATGGAGCGGCATTTTCAACTACAGTTGATATATCAAAAAATGATAGTTTAACACCATCAGAAATAGCAAAGAAAATTGCTGATGGTTTAAGAACAAATAGCCCGTCTTCAGAGATTATAGGAACAGCCGTTGAATCAATTCCAAAAGATGGTTCAAGTTTTCGGGTTAATTATGATGGTTTAGTATATACGTTGGCAATGGAAAATGGAGAGGTTGTAATATCAGGTGGAGAAAAAGGTTTGCTTACTGCTTATTTTGAAAACCCTGAACCAATAACAATTAATACAACTGGATTAGGTGGGACGACCACTATTTCTTCAACAGAACATAATTTGAAAACTGGTGATGCAGTTAAATATAATGCCGCAGAAAAAGTTACTGTTGATACCACTGGATTTAGTTCAACAAATACAATATCAGTTGCAAATAATTTTAGCGATAACGATCCGGTGGTTTATAAAAAAGGAGGTAGTTTACCTATTTCTGGATTAGTTGATGGAACGACATATTATATAAAAAATAGAACATCGAGTAGCTTCCAACTATCAGCAACTTCGGGCGGATCTGTAATTACAATTGCAGGAGGAACTGGAGGAAGCTTAGGGGATACTTTTTCAAGCCCAAGAGGTGGTTTGGTTGATGGACAAACTTATTATGTTGTAAAAGTAGATGATCATAATTTTAAACTAGCTAATAATTATACATTAGCAACTAACAGTACTCCTTCAGTAATAACCATCGGTGCAAGTGGGGTTGGGGGAAACTCAGCTGATACTTTTGATCCGACAAAAAACTTATATATTTCAGGTGGTAAAACAATTTCAGCCTCTCAATTTTCTTTTCCTGTAGACTCTACAAACGATGAAAATGCAAAATTATTCGGAATGCAAAGTACTTCAGTTAAAACAACGATTACAGGCTCGTCAATTACTACTCCTGCCGGCAGTAATAGCACACATTTTCATATAAAAATTAAAGATAATTCAAATCCAATTGGGGTGTTTGTTAAATCAAATTCTAAGACAATAAATACAACAGGTGTTGGTGGTTCATCCTCGACTTTAACATCCAGTAGTCATGGTTTTAAAACAGGTGATAAAATCACATATACAGCCGGAGGGACAGCCTTGAACAGTCTTACTAACGGAGCATCGTATTTTGCCAAAGTGATAGATGCTAATACTTTTAGTCTAGCGTCAACTTTTTCAAATGCAACTTCTGAAACTCCTACATTAATTACTTTTGGAGGAGGGAATGGACATGCAAATGATGCGTTTTCAACGGTATATGCTACTGCACTATTGAACGATAATGTAGGGACTCCAGCATCTGCAGTTGGAATAACTGCTGAGATAAACCAAGTAAGTGACACAAACGCTCAAATTACATTAATTAAAGAAGCAGATAAAAATCAAATTGTTTTAGATAGGGTTACTTTCAGTGATTCTTCAACTGCGGAGAGTTATGGATTTAAAACAAGTCAAATTAACTTGAATGTATTAAATGATGAAATTAGAGCTCAATCTTTTTCGTCTGAGGTTTCAGGAACTCACGCAATAGATTTAGAAGTGCCTTCAAACAGTATTAATTCTCTTGTAGGGGATAATCTCTCAATTTCTAATATTCCTTCAGAGGATCTTATTATTCTAATGACAGGTAATGGATCAAGAAAGGTCGCATCTAATTATGGAGAGGTTGTTCCAATTAATATCGATGAGGAACTAAAAGTTAAAGTTGATTCAACGAATAATAAAAAAATAGAAGTTTTAGATAGTCTAACTGGTCATACTATAGCAACTCGTTTAATACCTGATGATGGAGTTATAAATGCTGTAAACAAATCACTGAGGTTATTTGGTGATGCTAAAGTGAATGACTCATTCACAATTTTAAATAACAATGAAGGAATTGGCGATAATAGAAATATTTTAAAAATGATTGATCTTCAAAAATCAGATGTCAACGGAAAAAATTCAGGAAGTTTTCAAGACATTTTCAATAAAATAGCAACAGAGGTTGGCGCAACTGTTAGAAGCAGTCAAATGGAGGCGCAGGATGCAGAGGCAAGTAGAGATGAGGCTGTAGCACTGGAGGATGAAAAATCAGGTGTTTCACTTGATGAGGAAGCAGCATCTTTGATTCAGTTTCAACAAGCCTTTTCTGCAAATGCAAGGATCATTCAAACTGCTCGTGAACTTTTTGATTCTTTGCTGAGGGTTGTCTCTCAATAGGTAGGCATGAATTTTGCTACAATTAGATTATGAAAATAAGTAATAAACTTTTTAGCGAACAACAACTCAACAAGTTTTCCAAAAACATGGAAAATATTCAAAAAGTTCAGGATAAAATTTCATCCGGAAAAAATATAATTTTTGCATCTGATGATCCTGTTGGTGCAGTTCAATTGTCCGGTATGAAAGATAATTTAAGTAGGGTTAATAGATTTATAGAAAACTCAAATATTGCTCTAGATAGACTTAATCTCATGGATAAAACCATGGAGGCGGTAAATACTGTTTTTCTGAGAGCAAAAGAACTTTCTGTTCAAGCGGCAAATGATATTTACGGTGTGATGGATAGAGAAGCTATAGCAATAGAATTTGATGAGATGAAAAATGAATTAATGACAATTGCAAATACTCAAGATTCAACAGGAACTTTTATTTATGCTGGCTTCAAAACAAAGAATAGCCCATTTATAATGAATGCTAACGGAAGCGTTGAGTATAAAGGTGATAGAGGTGTATTAAATCTTCAGGTTACTGAATCTAGACTTATAGAAACTTCAATTGATGGAAGTACAGTTTTCCAAGACATAGTTACATCTGAGGGAGTTTCAACAGATTTATTTGCTGCACTTGACAATATAAGTAGATCTATAAGAACTGCAGCAGGTGGTGTTGAAGAGGCTAAAGCTGAGGGAATAGCAAAAATTACACTTACAAATGGAAATCCAGGCACGTACTCATTTTCCATTACATCAGGAACTAAATCTGCAGACTTTTCATTAGACATTACTGGTGATGATTTAAGTGATATTGCAACCGCAATTAATGCAGCAGATCTAGATATTACTGCAACTCTTGAAGATTCAAACAAGACACTTAAATTAGTAAATACTTTTGGAAAAGATATTGATTTTGGTAATTTACAAATAACAGGAATCGACAAAGCACAGGATTCTCCAACCTCATTTTTTTCTTTCAGATCAGTTGATGCTGCAGGAAGTAACTTATCCAATGAACAAACTATTTATGATAAAGATCAAACAATTGCAAGTCGATTAGATGAATTGGTAACAATTCAGAGTCATGTTTCTAATCAAAGAGTAAAAGTTGGAGCTCGAATGAATAGTTCGGAAAGGTTGAGAGATATTCTTGAAGAGAGAAAAATTCTCATAAACCAAGATGTAGCTGATATACAAGATGCTGACCTCGCATCATTAGTTACTAGCCTTCAGTCTCAATTGACAAGTCAAGAGGCCTCACAAAAGGCTTTTATAAATATATCAAAATTAAATTTATTTGATTACATTAGTTAATTAAATAAAATCATCAATATTTGGTTCTTTCTTAACAATTTCACCTAGTTCATGTAAATCTTCTTCTTTATTTATATCCCATCCAGCAGGAGCTTTTTCAAAATGTCCTGACCTAAGAGAAAAACAATATGCCTTGAACGTTTTAACAGCTTTATTGCTATTGTATTTTCGCTCTTTATCTCCCTTTAATGCGTTTTTGAATATTCCCTTAATTTTTCTCTCACTTCTTCCATCATATTTAAAACGATTATATATGTAGTTTATAGCTATATCGTGAGCTTCAAACATTGGGTTTTGTCTTTCGGATAAAAACCTAAGTATTTCTTCTGCTGGACCAGCCAATTCTACTTCTTCAACATTTTTATAATGAAGGGAAATGGCGTCTGCATAGTTTTTGGAGACCATATCTAAAGAAAGCTGTCTTACCAGAAAATCTTTAACTGCAAGGCCTACACAAATATCATATACAAACTCCGGACAGAATAATTTATCACTCATATCAAAATTTCTTATTTAAAAGTAATTATACAATAATAAACAATAATTCAATTAAAAATTGAAGAATTAAAATAAAACTTAACAAATTCTGACTATGTCGTTTCTTTATGTGGATAAAAAATAAAGTTAATGGAATAAAAAAGGAGAATTCAAAATGTCAATGCTTTCCAACTACAGTAGTGCCTCTCTAAACGCAGTTAGTGCCGCTACAAAGTCAAAGAGATTAATGATGGCCTCTCTCGACAGGTTGTCTACCGGGAGAAGAACAATTAATGGAACTGACCCTGGAGGAACTGCGGTTGCTAGTAATATTACAACTCAGGCTAGAAGCGCAAGTATAGCAGCTCGAAATGCTGAGGACGGTATATCTTACCTACACGCTGCCGAAGGCGTACTAATGGAATTAGCCACTTTGAATACAAGATTAAGGGAACTAGGAGTTCAGAAAAAAAGTGGATTATTATCTACAATTGATAAAGCAGCAATTGAATCTGAAGAAAACGAAATTTTGAGTGCTGCAAATAAAATATCAGAAGTTAAATTTAACGATAGAGAATTATTATCAACGTTCGTTTTGGCTATTAATAATGCTGGAACATTATCACAAATGGGAGTAGTTGTTAAACCATCTTTCCAAAGTGGTATTTCAAATGCTGATACACAATCAGCAATTATTCAAAAGTCTTTGGGGCAAGTTGCTGCGGGAATAAATGCGTTAAAAGGGCATCAAAGTAATATGCATTCATTAGCTGCCAACGCACGAGCTGCTGCTTCAAGAAT
>MDTB01057277.1_pt1 | contig 40855 bp, 38 predicted proteins | sample 811161 | NCBI WGS metagenome assembly MDTB01 (sample SAMN05326650, study PRJNA326480) | marine metagenome | isolation source: seawater | place: Mediterranean Sea | collected 2009 | reverse complement strand
AGGAGTAGATATGATTAAGTTTGGAAGATTTCCAGACCGAACTGTTCCAAATATTGGTGCCGAAGCAGCCTTAATGGCCCTAGATGACGCCGGGCTTACTATTAGAGATATGCAAGCAATGTACTGCGGGAACCTTGGTCAGGCGAATGCCATGGTTGGTCAGAGAATTCTGCAAGAAATTGGCCAAACAGGAATTCCTGTTGTTAATTGTGCTAATGCATGTGCCACTGGTGCAACAGCATTTAGAGAAGCTTGGATGTCTATTAAAGCCGGAATGTATGACGTAGTTCTTGCTGTAGGCGTTGAACAAATGGGAAAAGGCCTTTTGGGTGGCGCTGGCGGAGGTGACGGTATCCCTAAAGAAGGACTGCTTGGCTCTGGAACTATGCCTTGTGTTTTTGCAGAAGCCGGCATGGAACACTCTAGCAAGTACGGAACAACTTTTGAACAATTTGCAAAAATTTCAGTTAAAAATCACCATCACTCAACTTTAAATCCAAAAGCAATGTATCAAATTGAAACTCCTTTGGATGATGTTATGAATGCAGAAATGATCTCATATCCAAATACAAAACTTATGTGCTCAGTAAATGTCGATGGTTCTGCCGCTGCCGTTCTTGTTTCAGAAAAAAAAGCAAAAGAACTTGGAATGCAAAGAGCAATTAAGGTTAGAGCATCAGCATTAGCAAGTGATCCATATACAGATAGGGATTTAGTAATGCCTGACGTAAATGCATGTACAAGAATTGCAGCAAAAGAGGCATATGAACAAGCCGGTTTGGGAGCTGAAGATATTAATCTTGTCGAATTACATGATTGTTTTGCTACTGCAGAAATGTTGCACTATGAAAATCTTGGGTTATGTGAAGATGGAGAAGCAGGAAGAATGATAGATGAGGGTAATGTGGAGCTTGGAGGCAAAATTCCAGTAAACGTTTCAGGAGGACTTTTATCTAAAGGCCACCCTCTCGGAGCAACTGGGATAGCAAATATTTACGAAGTTTGCACACATCTAAGGGGAGAAGCAGGAAGAAGGCAAGTCAAAGGAGCAAAAATTGGAATGACTCATGTCATTGGTCTCGGAACTGCTTGTGCAATTCACATACTTGAAAAGCCATAAATAGTCTTGTTAATTGGAGTTACAGGAGATACTCATAATAATATAAAAAGCATCTCTAAAATTTGCTCGATTTTCAATGAATTAGAAGTTTCGCAAGTAATACACACTGGAGATGTTACTTTACCTAAATCTCTTATTGCGTTTTCTAATTTAAATATGCCTTTAATTGGAGTTTTTGGAAATAATGACCAAGAAGAAAAAGAAGATTTAATCAAAACAGCCGAAGCTTTTGATTGTTCTTTTTATGATGAACCATATTTTTTTAAAGTAAATAATATAAAAATTTTTATTTTTCATCATCCAAACTTAATTGAAAAATATCATATCAATAATGCTGATTTTATAGTTCATGGACACACACATCGTTTCAGGCTTGAAAAAAATGATGGAGCAACAATCTTTAATCCAGGAGAATGTGCTGGAATAATGAAAGGCAAAAACAAAATAGGAATTATTAATACTAGTCAAAACACTATAGAAACAATTTCGTTTTGAAATTCTAAAAAATTATTTATTTATTTTCTTTTTTTTAATACAAACAAAGCTAGACTTAACATTTCTAATATAAAAATTGTACTTATCATTGGTCTTAAAAGTCTTTCAATTTTGTTTGATTCTAGAATTGAAGATTCTAAAAACATTATAGAAATAGTGGGCGCTAAAGATGTGCTTCCAGGATTAATAAACCAAATAGAGCCAAAAATTCCCAAAATTATAGGTATAAAAAAATACTTTATAAATCTATTTTTTATTATTCTAGAAAAAAAATAACAGATTAAAGTTAGTGAGAAGAAATATAAGCTCCAAAAAAAGATCATTTTTTAAACTCTTTTAAAAAATCTATTGCATAAATTTCTTTTTTAAAAATATTTTTTAAATTATTTTGATCAGATGGAAAGTCTTCAATATTTTTAGCTACAAATTTAATTTTTTTTTGATCAAAAATATAAGATGGAGGAATATTTAATTTACTTGAATAATTCTCTCTCCACATAAAAATTTTCTTTTCACTTTCAGTTGCTTTTTTTAACTTTTTTAGTCTAGATAAATATAACTTTTGATTTCCTAAATAAGATTCTTTTTTAGAGATTTTAAAAATCATATTAATCAAATCATTTTTTTTTAATTTTTTTATTTGTTTTTTAAATATTTCTATTAAAAAATTCACATCATCTGCCGCATATTGCAATTGATCTGATGAAAAAGGTCTTTTTAGCCAATTAGAATTTGTTTCAGACTTTTTAAGCCTAACACCCGTATACTTTTCTACTAAGAAACCATAATTTTTAATTTCTTGAGTAGACAAAAAAGTTTCGGCGAGTTGTATATCAAAAACCTTTTTTAATCTAATATCTAAATTGGTTTTTAAAACAGTTGAATCGCTTCGAGCTGAATGCATAACAATTGTTTTTTGAGGATCTTCTAGTAATTCTTTTAGAAAATGAAAATCATCAATTTTTAGACAATCTATCAAGAAAATTTTATTTTTAGATGCAATTTGTAAGAGACATAGTTTTGGATAATAAGTGTTTCTCCAGTCGAATTCTGTATCTATTCCAATAATGCTTTCAGGCAATAAAGAATCCAAAATGAATTCAACATCGTTATTTGATTCTATTAAAAAAATTTCTTTTTTTTTCTGTAAAGAAAGATTTATCTTTTTAAAAATTCCAATTAGTTTTATCACACTTTAAGTAAATTCTTTAAGCCTTTTTAATAGAGTTTTCTCTAATTTTTTAAAATTGTTTTGCTCTTTAAAGTCATAATACATCCTTAATGTTGGCTCCCAAATTGAAAGTCTAACCACCATTTTTTCTTGCTTATGATTTAAACCTTTCATAATTATGTTTTTTAATTTTTTAAGATTGATTTCTGAAAAATTTTCAGCATTTATATTTTTTGTTATTCTATGGTGATGATCTATCTTTTTTAGTATATCTGGTAATTTATCTCCAAGTTTTTCAATTAATTTTAAGAAATGAAGTAAAGTTAAAAAGCCATCCATTGACCTGCTCATTCTTGAAAAAAAGAAATGTCCTGAAGTTTCGGCCCCTAAAATAGCTTTTTCTTTAATTGCAGTTTCTACAACATTTCTGTCTCCAACCTCTGTCTCAATTAGTTGCAGACCAATTTTATTTAAATTTTCTGATAAAGCTAAATTACAAATCTCAGTACTAATAACTTTCTTTGATTTTATTTTTTTAAAAAGATATTTATAAAACAAAAAAATCATTTTTTCAGTTTCTATTTCCCCATACTCTTTGCTAACAAATATACATCTATCCCCATCTCCATCGAATGCAGCACCAAACAGAATGTTTTTTTTCTTTAGAATTTTTAAAAGTCTTTTTCCCTCTAAAGCTCCAGATTTATAATTTATATTTTTTCCATTGCTATCGACATTGATAAATTCTATGTTTTTAATTTTTCTAAACCCATTTTTTGCAATTTGCCCACAAGCACCATGAGCGCAATCAATTAATACTTTATTTTTTAAAGAAAGTTTGGAAAACTTATTTAAAAGAAAATTTGAATAAATTAAAGCCCCATCAATTTCATCTTTTAATAGAATTCTTTCATTTACATTAATTGTAAAATCTGAATTTTTTAAAATTTTTTTTTCAATTTCCATCTCGTCCGTTTCTTTCAACTTTAATCCTGTAGAGTTGAATAGCTTGATACCATTATCTTTCGCATCATTATGAGAGGCAGTAATCATAATACCAAGAGAATAGTTCTTAATTTCTATAATTTTTGATAATGCAGGCGTTGGAACAATCCCTGCAAGATTAACTTTAATTCCTTTGTACATTAATATTGCACTGATCAAGCTTTCAATGATCTTTCCGGATTCTCTAGTATCCATTGCAATTAATATAGGTTTGTTATAATTTCTTTCTAAATAAAAATCTCCAACTGCATTAGAAAAATTCATCAAGAAATTTGGCGTCATATATTTATAGCCAAATTCACATCTGAAACCATCACTTCCAAAAATTTTCATGTAAGTATTTTGAATCTGCTTCTAATAAGGCAACTTTATTAACCAGATCTGATTCTGAATTTTTAAAAGTTTTAACCGATTCAATAAATTTTGATGTCAGCAAAACATATATTGGATAAGAATAAATGATATCAACCTTGGGAGTTTTTATAACTGGTATAGAAATATTTTCAATTACATTTTTTTGGACATCTTCTATTTCTGTTGAAAAAGTATCAAACCTTAAATCACCGATGTTTGTAAATATTATAGGCAAACTATTATGAGCTAACATTTTTTTAATTTCAGACATAGCATCTTCTTGGTAACCATGTTTTGTTATTCCAGCAATATAAACCAATATTGCTGCTTCCGCTGACATATCAATATGTTTATGATTTTCTAGCACATCAAAACTACAAACTCTGTTTAATTTTTGTATTATTTTTTTTGCTGAGTATTTTGCAAAGTTATAGTTGACTCCACTGCCAATAGCCTTCCAGTTTTTTCTAGTTAAGAATATTTTAGAAGCATGTAATATCTGATTTTCAACTAAAGATGATTTATTTATGAAAATAATAGAGGAAAAAAGTGATTTTATTTTTGTTAGAAATTCTAGGTCTAGTTCTTTAAGTTTATATTTTTTATCTGTGAAAGTTCTTAAGATGTGAATTCCAAGAAATAAGACCCAAAGAGACAAATAGAAATCTCTTGATGTGTTTTTCAGAATTTCATTAATAGGCTTAAATTTTTCTTTAAAATTCCAATCATTGTAATCAAAAAATATTTTGTTTGTTTTTGAAATTTTTCTAAAAAATCTTTTGTTGCTTCCGCCATTTAATATTATCCAAAAATTTTTGTCTGTATTTTGAGAAAAGTCATAAGCCCTTCCTAACCTTGCGATATTTTTTCTCCCTATTCTTTTAAAATAATCATTTAAAAAATTTACTAATTGATAAGACAAAGATTCGTCTAATCCTAAATGGAAAATTAAAATTGTTTTATTTTCAATATTTTTTACGTTTTTAAAAGCATTAAAAGATTTGTCAATTTGAAAAATTATAGATTCTAGAGACGAAATATCTTTTTCTTTAGATGCTACTAAACTATTAATAAGTAAAGAGTTTTCAGAAAATTTAGATCCTCTCACAGTGCCGACAGTAATTGTTTTGGCTTGATGTTTAATGGTATCAATTGTTCTTCTAGATATTTCATAGAGGTTTATTATTTTATTTTTTAACTTAATTTTGGTTTTATGTACATTTTTAGACTTTAAATATTTTTTAGAAAAATAAAACAAATCATCCAAATCCTTCACTGAAAAACCTTGATTAAAATATCCCTTTTTTAAATATCTTTTTAAAGATTTAATTGATTTTTCAAAGCTTTCTTCTGAATCAATCGAATTAAGTAATTCCTGAAAATGTTTCGACCTTTTATCTAAGTTTATGGCTTGAAAATAACTTAAAAGTTGACCAGCAATAATCGTTGGGATAAAAGAAAAGTATTTTCCAGAATATGGCATATTCAAAATAAATAAAGAATTAGATTTTTTCATTAATTTCTTGGAGTCCTTTAATGTGTTTTTTCCTGTTGAAATTATCACTAAAGTATTCCCTCCTTTTAAAATTTTTTGTATTTTGGATTTTAAATTAATTAATTTTTTTTCTGTTATAAGTACTAAATAAGAATTTTTTACGTCGATTGATTCAAACTCATCAAAAGAAATTGTCGAAACAGATTGATAACAGTTTTCTGAATATTTAATTCTGATTTCATCTGCGCATACTGAATTTGAAGAATCATCGCTCATTACGTACCAAGAATTATTCTTTAAAGCATTTTCTGTAATTTCTTTAAACTCATTAAAGGAATTAATTTGGACAAAACTTTTCTCAATTAAAAGTGGAGTATCTCTTAGATTTTTTAATTTTTTCAAAAAACTCTTTTCTTGATCAACTGTATAATTTAATTTAGAGACCAAATAAAACGTAACCAAATAGCCTAAAATTACTTGAGCTGTGTAAGTTTTTGTTGAAGGTACTGCAACTTCGATATCTCTGCCTTCTCCAATATAGAGTGTTCCATCAACAATAAATGTGACATCTCCTTCTCTCTTATTTGCTATTGCTAAAGAACAAGCTCCTCTGGCTTTTGCCATTTGAACATAAACGTTTGTATCGACAGTAGTGCCAGACTGAGCAATGACTATAACAAGAGTGTCATTCATATTTTGTTTCAAATAAAAGGCACTTCCTTCACTTGCAACGTGAGGCTCAACGACCAGTTCAGGAATAATCTCTTTTAAGCTTGCTCTCATAAACATAGAAATTGCTACAGCCGCTGTGTAGCAAGTGCCCATTCCTGTGATTACGATATTCTTCAGTTCGCCTTTTTTTAATTTTTTTATTATGAATTCAGGAATTTGATCTGAAGTAATATTGATAGCCGATTTCAGTGGAGATTTTATGGATAGTAATTCTGGTTGGAGGTAAGAGTTTAGAGTTCTTTCAACTATATCTTTTGTTTCAAAAATCTCTTTTTGTAAAAAATGTTTGTAGTGCCCTTTATCAATATCTCTTGTAGTAATGTTAGTAATTTTTAAATCTTCATGCTTAAGAAATATTTCTTTGCCAGTATGAATATTTGTTTGAGATATATTCGGATTTATAGCGCTTTTTATATCTGAACATGACAGTTCTATTATGGCATCAGACTCTATCGGAACAAAAAACTTGCAAGTTTCTACTAAACCATAAACATCTGAGGCAAAAATAATCCCATCGTAAGAAAAACCTAAATATAATCCTTGAATTCCTTTTTTAATTAAGAGTAATTTCTCGGGGCTAGAGCTAAGTTGAGAGGTTATTGCAAAAGAACCACTAAATAAATTTGCCATCTTTTTAACTGTTTTTATATTATTGTTTTTTTCTTTTACAAGATAAGCCGATATAGCAAAGCAATCAGATGTACATTCCTTTTTCGATTTTGAAAAAGAATTATTTTTTTCACAATTTTCAATAATCTCTTTGTAATTGTATATATCTCCATTCAGTGAAGAAATTGAATGAAAATTTACATTTTTATTATTTTCTAAAGAAATAGGATGTGTGTTATGTAAATTTACATCACCAACTGAAGCCCAACGAGTATGTGCGACAATAATTGCATTTTCAATATCAACTTCTTTTAAAATTTTTGAAAAGTAGATATTTTCTTTAATAAGCTTTTTAAGCTCTGAAGCATTATCTCCAAGTCCGCCTATTTTGTTAGAGACTTTAAAAACAAAAGAAACTGTTTCATTATTATTTTTTTTGGAAAATAAAATCTCTTGATTTTGAGAAGAATTTTTTAATAAATCTTTTTTATCGATATTAAATTTTTTAGAAGTTAAACTTATAGAAAGCCCAAAAGAGTCTCTACCTCTGAGCTCCAATCTATTATCAATTGCATGAATAATCTTTGATATTTCTCTATAAAGAATAATCTTTTCTTGACTTATTCCTTTTAAATTTTTTTCTGCTAAAAACTCGATAGTGCTTTTTGTTTTATCTAATTCTTTGGACAAAAACCATAATGAATCTTCCAAATTTTCCCAATCTTTAAGTTTAGATTTATAAACTTCCATTGAATTATTTTTATCGATGCGAGGAAGTTCAGATTTATTTTTTTTGTTAAGCTCAGAGATATAACTGCAAATTTTTCTAATCTTCAAGCGCTCAATATCATCTGAAAAAAATCTTAAAAAATTTATATTAGATTTGTATTTCCAGGATAATTTAAGAAATTCTTCAGTAGAAGCCTTATTTTTTTTCACATCTTTTATAAGGTTTATTAAATCTTCGGAAGAAACTTCTATACCTTGAAGGAATTTTTTGTTGTAAAGAGTTCCAGCTATGCCACACATACTCTATCGATCAGAAAGTTTCTTTAAACCTTCTCGTAAATTTATTTGGGGGGACCAGTCTAAAAGATCTTTAGCAAGGCTATTTGTCATGACCATATTTTTTATATCTCCCTTTCTTTTTTTCTTAAAGACTGGGTTTTTTAGATATTTTTTTTCTTTGGACAAGACTGCAAATAACTCATTGACGGAGGTTTCTTTACCCGAGCCCAATAAAATAATTTTTAAATCATAATTAATATTAATTGATTTATAAAAAGCATTGATAATGTCGTCTACATTTACCCAATCTCGAGTTTGATTACCATCTCCAAATATAACTACATCCTCATTATTAGACATTTTTTCATCAAAAATCGCTATAACACCTCCTTCTAGATCTGCTCTTTGTCTAAATCCATATACATTTGGGAGTCTAAAAATAATGTTCGAAATATTGGACGAAGGAAATGAGTAACTTAAAAATTGTTCAAAAGCTAATTTACTTAATCCGTAAGGACTTATTGGAAAGGTTTTATGTCGTTCATCTACTGGAAAGTAATCAGGTTCGCCATAAACAGCGGAAGTGGAAGCGAAAATAAATTTACTAATATTTGCTTTCTTGCAGCTATTATAAAGAGATATTGAGGATATTAGGTTAATTTCATAAACCTTTTCTGGGTTATTAATTGATAAATTAACGTCTGCACTCGCAGCTAGATGAAAAACTGTAGAAATTTCTTCTTTAATTAACAGTTTTACTAAATCTTTCGTGTTTCCAATAAAAGAACATAAATCAAGATTTAAATACTTAGCCTTATTATTATGATTTTCTTTGAGTCCACTTGAAAGATCATCAATGACAAGAACCTCATATTTATTTTTAACTAAAATATCTACAAGATTACTACCAATGAAACCAGAGCCTCCAGTTACTAAAACTTTTTTATCGGAAGACAAATTATTACACTAAAAAAAATTAAAATTAAATCGTTAAATCTTTTACAATTTAAATGAGAATTAAATTTTAACCTATAAAAAAAACTAATGTCAGAGATAAATACTCTCGTTCTGCATAAAATTGCTGAGAAATCAGCAAAAAATTTTGAGGATATTTCTATAGAAACCTTTGAGAAAATAATTGATTTAAGTAGAAATAACACCAAAACTATAAGCGATGCCTTTGATTCAAAAAATCTTAACAAAAAAACTGTATGCTTAACTTTTGATGACGGTTATTTATCAGATGTGGATGTAGTTCTACCTAGACTTTTGAAAAACAAAATGAAAGCTACATTTTTTGTTGTCCCGAGTTATCTAGATAAAGAAGGTCATTTGTCTAGGGAACAAGTTATAAAACTAAGTAAAAATGGAATGGAAATTGGTTCTCATTCTTTTTCTCATCTTGATTTTACTAAGATAAAACCAAGTTCTATATCTAATGAGCTTAGTGCTTCTAAAAAATTTCTGGAAGATTTAATCGGCAAAGAGGTAAGATCTTTCTCTTTTCCTTACGGTTTTACAAGCAAAGATTCAATCCAAGCTGTTTTTGACTCAGGTTACTCATACTGTTGCACTTCGAAACATGGATTATCAAAGAAAAACTCTAAAATAATCTCCAGAAATTCAATCAATATAAAAACTAAAGATTCCCGTTTAAAGGAGACTATTTATCCTTCAAAAAAAATCAAGCTCTATTGGATCTTAGAGGATCTTGGAAAGCCAATTTTAAAAAAACTACCTTCTAGATTTTATTTACAGATAAGATCTCTATTATCGAAAATATGAATATGAAAGTATCTATTTTAGGCGGATCAGGATTTGTTGGTTCAAGCTTAATTAATATTTTAGAAAAAGAAAAGATGGATTACTTAGTGCTAGATAAAAAAAGTACGGATAAAAATTTCTGCTTCGCAGATGTGACCAAGCCTGAAACCTTAGATGTCGTAGATGATTCTGATTTAATAATTAATTTAGCTGCTGTTCATAGAGATGATATTAAACCAATTTCATTATACGATGAGATTAATGTCGAAGGAGCAAAGAATATTTGTAACTTGGCAGACAAAAAAAATATTAAAAAAATAATTTTTACAAGTTCAGTGGCTGTGTATGGTTTTACACCCGGAGATACATCTGAAGACGGAGAATTCAATTTTTACAATGATTACGGAAGAACTAAATATCTTGCAGAGCAGATATTTAAAAAATGGCAGTTAAGTGATCCCAAAAACAAATCCTTAGTAATTATCAGGCCGACAGTAATTTTTGGAGAAGGGAATAGAGGAAATGTATTTAATCTTCTAAATCAGATAGCTTCGAAAAAATTTATTATGTTTGGAAGTGGAAAAAATCTAAAATCGATGGCTTACGTAGAAAATGTCGCAGGTTTTATAAGATATTGCTTTAAATACGATAGTGGAATTCATATTTATAACTACGTTGATAAACCTGATTTAAGCATGAAAGAATTAGTTGGTTTTACAAGAAAATTTTTATTTAATAAACAAACTTTAGGTCTAAGATTTCCTAAGTTTTTAGGGCTGTTTGCTGGATTGATATTTGACGTTATCTCTTTTTTTCTAAATAAGAATTTATCTATAAGTAGGATCAGAGTTAGAAAATTCTTTTCTAATTCTCAGTTTTCTTCTTCTGTTTCGAAAACTTCGTATAAAGCTAAATTTAGTTTATTGGATGGTCTTGAGCGCACACTTGAATATGAATTTTTAAAAAATAATAAAGATAAAAAAGTTTTTCTCACTGAATAAGAATGAGCTTAAATTTTTCTGTTGTACTATCAGTTTACTTATCTGACAATGCCGAATTTTTTGATTTTGCTATTAAAAGTTTACTAAATCAAACAAAGAAACCTAGTGAAATTATAATTGTTACTGATGGTCCAGTTAGTCAAGAAATAAAAAAAATTTTAGATATATATAAAAAAAATTCCTTATTCCAAATTATCGAATTGAGTGAAAATGTTGGTCTTTCACAATCAAGAAAAAAAGCAATATCTCATTGCTCTAATAATGTTATAGCAGTAATGGATTCAGATGATATTTCTGTGAATGATAGATTTGAAAAACAAATAAGTTTAATAGAGTCTGGCAAGTTTGAAGTAGTTGGTGGTTGGATAAAAGAGTTTCAAAATACTCCAAATGACGGAAAAAAAATAAGGAAGACGCCTACAAAATATAGTGAAATAAAATCTTTTGGTAAATGGAGAAACCCTATCAATCATGTGACACTTATGTTCACAAAAGAAGCATACGAATTTTCAGGTGGGTATTCGACAATTAGACATAGTGAGGATTGGGATATGATCTCTAGAATGATAATGAAAGGAATTTCGATAACGGCTTTGCCAGAAGTTCTAGTTCATGTAAGAGCTGGAAACGATTTCATTAAAAGAAGAAGAAACCTGAGTCAATTTAAGGGTGAAATAAATTTATTTATTAGAATGTATAAAATAAAATATTTAAATGTTTTTCAACTCCTTGGAAATATTTTTATAAGGGTGTTTTTAAGAGCTCTCCCAGCAGGAATTACAAAGGCTATTTATTCCAGATTTTTAAGATCCTAAAAAAAATTAAATTAAAATAATTTTAAATATGCTATCTGGCCATATTATTGCGAGCGGACTTAAAACAAAAGTTAAATAAATTGGTCTAACTAAATAATTAGGTTTCAATTTGTTTTCTAAGTAAATTCCCAAAGGGATAAATAATATAGACATTATGAGAAAAAAAGTTCTTTCCACTTGTTGACTCGAAGAAAAAAAATAAAAAGTTAAATAAACGAGAAAAAGATATGTAAATAAATAGACAAATTGTTCATTGCCTTTTTCTTTTAGTAGCATCTCTAAAAATATTATGAAAAATAAAATAAAAATTAGAATGAATAAATAAATTGATGAAATTCTATCTCCTATTTCGATAGCTTCAGCTCTTACTAAAAATGAATTTGTAAATGTATCTATTTGAGATATGAAAAATAATAAAATAAAAATTGACGCCCAAGGAATTATTTTTAATTGCGATTTACTTCTCAATAACAAAAGAATAGGAAATAAAAGAACTGAAGAGTTGTGAATAAAAAAAGATAAAAAAAATATCAAATACCCTCTTATTGGTTTTTTTTTAATATATCCCAACGAAAGCAAAACGAAAGGGAGAGCAAATATTCCTCTATAGGCATTACTCATCCCCAAAAAAAAAGGAAAAAAAAGAAAAGCAAGAAAAAATAAGTACTTTAAATTTTTAAACTCAATTTGATAACTAAATAAATTTTTACTTAAATTTACTGCCTTATAAAAAACAAGAAATAAAATAATATCGAGAATAAAAAAAACATAAAATGGATCGCCAAAAATTTGATAAATATATCTTATTCCAAACCAAAAAATAAATTCCCTCAGATGGTAAATTGCATAAACTCCATCTAATTTCATATTATAAATATAACTATCGAAGTCACTTCCTTGTTCAAAATTATCCAATCCAGTAAGCCTAAGAGACAGACTTAAAAAAATCATCAGCAAAAACCAAAACCAAAAAAATAATTTTTTGGAAAGAAAATCACTATTTATTGCAAATAAACTGGCGAAAGAAAAGATTGATATGTATGAAATTAAAGTCAAAATATTCTTATAAAAAGTAAGCTTAAATTATTATAGTTAATCTTAGTCTTTAGATTTTATTTTTTTCCAACTACCTATTAGATTAACTATTCTTCTTAATTCGTTAATTTTTATATTTTGGTGGATTGGTATTAATAAAAGTTTTTTATTTAATTTAACTGAAATAGGGTACTTTTTCACAAAATTTGACACAATCTCTGGCATCTCATGAGCTGGCCATTTGGATGCCCCTATTTTATTTTTTCTAAGGTAATCAACAAGCTCTTCAGAATCATCATAATAAATCGCATATTGCGGAATACATTCAATTGAGTCTAATTTCTTAAATGGCTGAAATCCTATTCTTTCCATTTCTTGTGAAAGAAATAAGAAATTTTTTAAAATCTTTTTTCTTGACGTTTTTTTGTAAAACTCATTCGTTAAATATTTAGATAACAAAAAAGATGGATTTTTTGGCGAAAAAGTTAAATTTTTATTTTTCTTATTCCTTTGTATCCTTAAGAAGCTCAATTTTTGAGAATAAAGATTAAAAATTCCAGAAAACGATATAAATTTTTCAACGTATCTTAAGATTAAATAAATTAAATCGTCTTTAGAAAAAAATTGAATTTCATTTTGAGTCGAAATACTCATTTTTTTTTGTTTGAACTTTTTAGAATAAATTTTCTTTTTTAAAAATTTAGAATTTATTTTGAGTACGCCACCTTCTTTGATTGGTAGATTTTTTCGAAGCGAAAAGATAGAGAAATCACATTTTTCGTCTGTTCTAAAGTAGCAATCATATGATAAGTAACTATGGCAGTTATCTTCAATAAAAATTGAATCTGTTGAATTGCATATCTTTCTGATCTCATTGAGATCATCAGTAAAACCAAAAAAATTAACAATTAAAACAGCCTTTATTTCATATCTTTTTATATTTAATTTAAGTAAATCTAAATCTAAACTCAATTCTGAGTTAATATCTTGAAATATTATTTCATAACCTTCATTTATCAAAGAATCTGAAATAGATTTACAAATATAGGCTGGCACTAGAATTCTTGATCCCTTTTGCATATCAAACAGTCTTAAACCAAACAACAGAGCATTTCTTCCATGACTAAAGAAGAAAAAATTTGGTCTAAGGTATTCTTTAGATTTTGTAAAAAAAACCTCTTTAATTGTTGGCGAAGGTCTTGCTAGAACATTGCCTTGAAGAATATTTATTTTCATCTTAATATTCCTTTTTTTAATGTCCAAACAGCGATTGGCTCAATAATTTTAAAAAATTTGGATTGTCTAACCCATTTTTTATGTGAAATGATCTCTCCCCCAAAACTTTTTTTAAATTTATCTATTGATGGAATTCCTAAGCCACCTAAATCGTAAGTCTTTGAATTATTAATAATTGAATCTTGAATTATCTGCCATTGAATAAGTGAATTAGCAGCACTTTTCATTCCTTCTTTTGTTGCAACACCTGATAGATACATTACTCTTGATTTGTCATTGACAAATATAGCAGCAGCATCCAATTCATTTTTATAAGAAATATTATAAAAACTTACCATTTCAAGTTTAGCCAATTTTCTTAAATTTAAAAAAAAAGAAATTGGGTGGGGAGTCGCTAATCCTTGTCTAGAAAAATTTTCACTTAAAATTCTATAATAAGATTTTATCCAACTTTTTGAAGGATAAATCTTATTTGCTTTTAATTGAATTTTTTCCGCCTTTCTAATCATATTTCTAGCCCTTCCAGTAAAACCCTTCCAAATATCCTCCTTTCCTTTAGTCAAATCTATTTTTATTGATGGCGTGTCAAAATGCTCGTACCCCAAGTCGTAGAATTCTTCAATCAAATCATCTTCAAACTTCGTATTTTCAATAAATTTCCACTCTATATAATTATTTTTTTTAATAATTTTATGTTGAGAAATGATAATTTCTCTTAGATCATTTTTGCCAACATTTTTTTTTAAAATTGGTCCGCAAAATTCTGTATATGTTCCTCTAAGAGGTGAACCAATTAAAAGAAATGGCCCTCTTCTTTTTTCAACAAAGGGCGTAAACGCTATAGATTCTGAATTTTTAATAGTTTTTAAAATTTTTAATTCTAATTTAAAAGAATTCTTAATTAACTTCAGCCAATGAGGACTTTGATAAATATTGATAGTTTCAAATTCATTGTTTTTTAAAAGTTCCTCATATTCCTTTAAACTTATCCATTCACTTAAGAGCATAAATATTCGAGTTTGATGTTATTTTAAAACCATTCAACTTTCCAATGCTTTCTGAATTCTAAATACATTTTTATTTTTATAAACATCTTCATGAATATTTATTCCAAGAAAAGAGATTCCTAGATTAACGGCGTATCTAATATTCAGGCCAAAGAAATTAAGAAATATTCTTAAAATTTTTTTAAATTTTTTCATAAAATATTTCTTGTTAAAAATAAAATTTTCATAAATAAATACTTCATTATGAATATCGGAGATTTAAAAAACCCAAAGGTAAAAAAACCCAAGGATGTAATGTATTCTCTCTCCTTAAAAAAATATAAAGCCTTTTTGACTTTTAAAACAGACTTTATATTTTTCCATAACTTTTTTTTATTTTGTTCAAAAGCTTGAACTTCAAAAATATGTTTTTTGTATAAATTTATTTCATTTTTTTTATGAAGGTTATTTCTTTTTGAATTATTACTTTCGTGAATTGTATACACCCCTAAGACTTCTTTAATGAACTTAAATTTTGCTTTATTGAAAGATAAATTCAACCACAGATCATAGTCCTCGACTGTAATAAATTTCTCTTCTTCATTAAATTTTAAATTTTGATTTTGTAAAAATTTTTTAGAAACAACTGTTCCAGATGGAGAAAGTCTATTTCCATATAAAAGAAGTGATCTATAATCGCCATCTTTCAATGGGCCATAATAGAGCTTTTTCTTTTTTCCTGTTATTTCATTGTAAGAAATTTCATTAGTGCTGATGACATCATATTGAGTAAAATTTTTTGATTTAAAAAAAATTTTTTCAAGTCTATCCTCATACCAATAGTCATCCGAATCTAAAAAAGCGATCCAGTTTCCTTTGCTATTTTCTATTCCAAAATTTCTGGATAATCCAATTATTCCATTATTCTCAACTTTTAAAACTTTTATCCTTGGATCTGTAAAACTTTTTATTACTTCATCAGTTTCATCAGTAGATTTATTGTCTACTATTATGAGTTCAAAATTTTTAAAAGTTTGTGCAATGACAGAAGAAATGGCTTTTTTTAAAAAAAAAGCGTGATTATATGTTGGAATAACTACTGAAACTAAAGGGAAAGGAAATAAATCTTCTTTCATTTTTTATATTTTAAAAGTTAATTTTAGTGAAATTGATTAAGTTTTTTATTTCTTGTTCATAATTTGAAGTTAATTCAAAACCTTTTGATTTAATTAATTCTGAGCTAAATTTTAAACTTTTCAATTCTCTCGGTGAATATTCTCCTTTTTCAATTATAGGTACGTCAATATTTAGCACCTCTTTTAAACAACGATTTATTAATAAAGCCATTTCGTATATTGATTTTGTCCTATCTCCTAAATTGAAAATTATAGAATTGAATATCTTGTTTTCTTTTATAAGGAATTCTATTGCACAACAAACATCTGTCATAGTTATAAAATTTCTATAATTATCAGATGGGCCATTAATAGTTAAACTTTTTTTCTCCACAGCCTCTTTGCAAAGATTATTTATTACTAAGTTCCAACAATCAGCTTCTTTTCTTTCAGGGGCACCAAACGAATTAGATAATCGGATGACAACCTTTTCTATTTCTTTATTTTTACTAGATAAAATTAAATTTTCTCCCAAGACATTACTTTCCGCATAGGGGTGTTTGTTGGTTGTGAGGCTGTTTTCATGTATTAGTCCTTCTATGTTAGGTTTATAAACATGCGCAGTAGAAATAAAAATAAATTTTTTAACTCCACATGATTCAGCAGCTAAAAATAGACTTTTAGTAAAATCACCGTTTACTTTGAAAGCTAGTTTTGGGTCTAGTTTTGACTCTAAAGCATTCAATCCTGCAGCATGAACTACAATATCTACTCCTTCACAAATCTTAAGAAGACTATCATGGTTTTCCCATTCTAATTTGACAGTTGAACCTTTTTTAACCCATTTGGGCTTAATTCTTTCTTTTCTGCTTCCTAGTATTACTTCATAACCAAGAGTAGAAAGATATTTTCCTAATCTTCCTCCGAGAAAGCCAAACCCTCCCGTTATTAATACCCTCATCAGAAGCTATTTTTTCCATGGAGCTTCATCATTGCTCCAAAGTTTTTCTAAAAATTGGTAATCTCTTTTCGTATCCATACATTGCCAAAAACCTTCATGCTCGAAAGCCATTAATTCTCCTTCTTCTGTGGCTTTTTCTAATGGCTCTCTTTCGAGCATTATTTCATCTCCTTCAATATATTCTAAAAATTTTGGTTCTATTACAAAGAAACCTCCATTTATCCATCCTTGATCCAATTGAGGTTTTTCAATAAATGAATTTACCTTGCCATTTTTTAAGTCTAATTCGCCAAATCTGGCAGGAGGCCTTACTGCTGTCATCGTTACTAATTTTTGGTGTGACTTATGAAATTCTACGAGCTTATTTATATCGACGTTGGAAACGCCATCGCCATAGGTCATTAAAAAAGGCTGATCAGGATCAATATATTCTTTCAATCTTTTTAACCTTCCACCTGTCATTGTATTTAATCCTGTATCAATGAGGTTTATATTCCAATTTTCAGAAAATTGCTTCAATGTTTCGGTTTTACCTGAAGATAAATCAATAGAAAAATCAACATTATTTAAATGATAATCAAGAAAGTATTTTTTTATTATTTCCGCTTTATATCCGAGGGCAACACAAAAATCTTTATACCCAAAGTGAGAATACATTCTCATTATGTGCCAAAGAATTGGTTTTTGGCCTATCTCGATCATGGGTTTAGGGACAAGTTCTGTATATTCTGACATTCTTGTTCCAAAGCCTCCCGCCAAAATAATAGTTTTCAAATTCTTCTTACCAATTGTATTTAAATAATTTTGGATCTTTTTTTATTACTTCATTATCATCATGAGTCAAATCAGCTATATTTACAACAAGGCTTGTTTTCTTAGAAATTCCCTTAAATCCAAACCAGATTTTTGGAGGAATTGTTAATCTAGAATAATTTTCTTCTCCTATATCTTCTACTCTAAAAGAAGTGTCTTCAATAGAATCACAAAAAACAAATCTGACTTTTCCTATTGGTACTATTAAATTCAAAGTCATCTCAAGATGCATTTTCCATGCCTTAATTGACTGATAATCTATCAAAGAAAAATAAGTCTCTCCATAACCGATAAAACTATCTTCGTTTTTTTTTAAACCATGCAAAACGTCTCCGCCAGAAGTGCTTATTTTCATAAGAGGAGTTAGTTTGATTCTTTTGGTACTCATAAATGTTTAGATTTTACATTAACTTTTTCATTTTTTTTGAATAGAAATTAATTTGATCAGTCGTTATCTTTTCAATTCCATCAGGGTTTTCATGAAAAGCTTTATACCAATTGACTGTTAAATCTACCGTTTCTTTAAAATTCAAAATGGACTGCCAGCCTAAATGATGCAAAGCTTTGTCACAATTTAATTTCAAAAGCGAGGATTCATAATAATTAGTATCTTTTTCTTCCATAATTTCCCAACTTACTTTTTCCCAGCTCAAAGACATCTCTTTAACAAGGTCAAGAACACTATAATTTTGTTTCGGTAAAGGTCCAAAATTAAACGCCTCTCCATGTAATTTAGGATTGATACTCAACAAAGCACCAAGTTTTAAATATCCTCCAATTGGTTCGAGAACGTGTTGCCAAGGTCGAGTAGATTCAGGATTTCTTAAGATAACCCTTTTATTATTTGACCAGCTTTTTATACAATCTGGAATAATTCTATTTTCTGCCCAGTCTCCTCCTCCAATAACATTACCTGCTCTTGCGGAGGATATATTGATTAAATTTTCTTGATTTGAAAAAAAAGAATTCACATATGATTTTATAGCTATCTCCGCGGCACCCTTACTCGCACTGTATGGGTCTGATCCTCCAAGTGAATCCGTTTCTTTATAGCCCCACTCCCATTCAACATTGTCGTAACACTTATCACTAGTAATAATTACTCCTGAGCATTTATTTTCTAGTTTTTTCATAGATTCAAGAATATTTATTGTTCCTATAAGGTTTGTTTTCCAAGTTTCTAAAGGGTCTTCATAACTTAAAGATACTATTGGTTGAGCAGCTAGATGAAAAATAAAATCTGGTTTTATCTCTAATATCTTTTTGCTTAGAGCTGCTATTTCTCTAATATCTATCCTGCAGTCCTCTATTCCATCACAGATATTAGCTACTTCAAAATGATTAGGATTAGAAGGTACATCTATAGAAATTCCTGTTACTTCAGCCTTCATTAACTTAAGCCATGATGTGAGCCATGATCCCTTGAAACCAGTATGGCCTGTAACTATAACTTTTTTATTGCTGTAGAAATTTTTCACTTTTCAGTTTTTATTATGATTTATAAAATAAGTTAAAACATTTATAGATTTTTATTCAATAAAATTTTTAAGCCTAGGTAATGCTAATTTTAAATCTTCTTCGTCATCAATGTCTAAATCATCTCCCTTTTTAATATCTATAAAGCCAACGGGATTAATAATCCTATTTTTTATTGTTAAAAATTCTGATGTTTTGAATGACCAAAACAAACCTGTTTCTAAATAGTCTAATTTCATATCCTGCGTTCTCTCTCGACGAAAACTTTTTTTTATTACTTGATCAATAAAAAATCTTTTAAATTTTATTCTCGTAATTACAGAATTATAATTCTTCTGCCCTATTTTTTTCTTTAATTCTTTAAAGTAATGAACTTGTTGAAACGGGCAAGTCGCTTGGATAATAGTAAGCCAATCTGAATTATATTTTTTTGATTTTATTATTTCCATTAAAACCTCTTCAGTTGATGCACTTGAGCTAGCTGATTTTTTTGATCTTTCAAAAATTTTTAATTTGTTAGCTTTGCAATAATCTGAAATCATTTCGGGTCTATCTATCGCTATGATGACTTCACTGAAAACTTTACTCTCTTTTGCGATTTGTGCTGATATACCAAATAGAGGAACACCAGAAATATCAAAAAAATTTTTATCTTTTAGTCTGGCAGACTTAGTTCTAAGAGGAATTACCGCAATATTTTTCATTTAAATAAATACAAATAAAGATTTAAATATCTTTGAAAGTAAAGATACTTCAAAATTTACAATCATCTTGTTATTGATTTTAACCATAATGTCCATAAAAGCTTATTGAAAAAAGAATTTGAGATTATATTTTTAAAAGATTTATTCATATAAATATAAGAATGTTTTTTCATCATAAAGTCCAAAGTGTTTATTTATTTTTTGTTGAATTAAATTTTTAGAATCAAAAGAATCACTATGTTTTGGGTTGTGATAAATAATAAATGTTTTGTATGATCTATTTTTAACTTTATTTAATAAAAATTCTATTCTTTCTTTGCCAAAAGGATTGAAAATATAAATTACAAGGTCTCCCGCAGGAAGATCATAATCAAGAATATCTTGACAAGTTAACTTTGCTTCAATTTTTGATTTAATCAAATTATCCTTGCACATTTTTATAAGCTGATCGGAAATATCTAATCCATGTAATTCTTTAAAGCCGATTTCATGAGCAACTATAATTGACCGACCTAATCCACACCAAATATCAAGGAATTGATTAAAGCTCATCTCAAACGGAACTTTTAAGATATTGCGTAAAGATTTATAGCTTATTGTTTCGTATCTAGTGCCCGATGAAGGATCAATGTTTAAATCTGATAATTCAAAGATTTTTTGGGTGCTTATATTCCTAGCACTGTCATTCAAAAAACCTTTTAAATGTAAAAATGGCAAATATATTTTATGTCTAAAAACTTGGAATGGATAAGTTCTTGCAATTTTTCTAGATTTCATCAAATAATAAAAATATTTAAATTAACCTTCTAAATTATTTTTCCAGATGGTTAAATCATTTTTTGAAGTCAATGCATATTTTTTAACAAAAGCATCTACGGCAGTTTTTACTTCTTTACTGTTCCACCAACCATAAATGTCTTTAGATATCAGATTTACTTTTCTTGCTGCAGATTCGGCAGAATCGTGAAAAATACCTGCCTTTTTTAAAATGTCAAAATCATGTACTGCTTCTTTTCTTATTTCGTAGTGCCCTTTTTCCCAAAAAATTAATGTCGGAAAGTTTAAAGATAGAGATTCAAGCATTACAGTTCCATTATGTGTACAAATACATAAAGAAGATTGTTCTAACTGCTTGTAAATGGATTTTTTATTGTCCAAATTATTTTTGAAACCTTTTTCTTCAAATAAACTCTCTGTTTTCCAGCCCCAGGCCCTAGAACTCACATCTTCTCTGATTTTGATTTTATTTAGAAGGTTTTTGTTTAAATTTTCTAAGAAGACTAATTGATTAAATAGATAATTTTTATATTGACCAGCAATAGGCATAGAGAAGAAATTATAAAAATATCTAGGCACGCATCCAAGGATTAAAAGTATATTTCCATTTTTTTTATATTTTCTTTTAGTTTTATTAAGTCTTAAAACTGGTAAAGGTATTACATTTTTATGGCTTTTTTTATTCCAGCCCCATGTGAAGAATTTATCTGAAATCTTAATTTGATGATTTTCAGTTTGATTTATGGCAGAAATGCCAAAAGTACCGCCGTGTTGACCGATATAGAGTTTAGCGCCTTGAAATACTTTTTCGGCAGACCAAATTTTAAAAGCATCATTCGCTTGGTAAGCAGTAGATGTAAAAATAGTTTGTGTATTCTTAGGATAGAATGCAAGAGAAAAATCTCTAATTTTCGAAAAAGATTCTAAATAAATTTTAGGTAAATGTTTTTTGAGCTGATCTGTTAAAAACAATTCAAAATCATTTTTAGGTTCAAATAATTTCAAAGCATTCCTTTTTTTATTATTAATATTTATTTTTTTTAAATTAATTTTTGGCTCGACAATCATAGGAATTTGCTTCAATTTATATTGCAGTTTCAACAAAGTTGGAAAAGGCATATACGAAGAAACAGTTGTTATATTAGTAAAAAGATGAGGGGTTCTTTTTTGAAAAAATATAAATATTTTTTTTAAATAATCTTTTTTAGAAGATTTAGGTATTTTTGTTTTGAGATATATATTTTTTTCTAGGTAATCTATTTCTTTAAATTTAATACATTCAGAAAAAACCATTTCATTCCAAGAATCAGTAACAAAAGTTTCATAAAAATGATGGAAATGATCTGTAACTATTTCATCTTTAGAATACTTATAAATGTTGAAAAAAATGTTTTTATTGGAAGTTTGTAATGTTTCTATAGAGTTATATCTATCAAATAAAACGTCTATAAAAAATTTTAACCAAGGTCCAAGTATAATTCTCCAATATCTCTCATCTCTTTCTAGATTGTGTAAATTGTTAAATATTTTAGTGCTGTTTGCTAAGATTTTGTTGTATAAGTTATCTAAATAAGCGAAATCTTTTTTAAACTTATCTTTGTTATCCCAATGATAATTGTGGACCCTATTAGCTTTTAATTTTTTATCTAAAACTAATAAATCATTAAAACACCAAGAGCCAAGATAATATTTGCTTTCATAAAGATCAGTAAATTCTTTTTCTAAAAGTGTTTTAATTACTAACTTTTTTTTATTAATTTCATTCAAAAGTTTTTAATGCTTCTATTAAGCATTTGTTATCAGTTTCATCTCTAATTGCAACTCTTATAAGATTTTTTGTATCTAAACCTAACTTATTGGAACAATCCTTAACATAAATTCCAAACTTGTTGCACAAGCTCTCTGCAAGTTTGCTAGCTTTAATTTTCTTTACTTCAAATAAAATATAATTTGCTTGCGAAGGATAAGGAACGATATAAGAAATTTTTTTTAAATCTTTAAAAAGATCATTTCTTCTCTCAATGATTTTTTCACAACTTCTTCTATAATCATTCATATATTTATTTAAAATTTGCATGTAGTTTTCAGCAATAGAATTTACATTCCAAATTGGAATTTCTTTTTTAATTAAAGCCATTAACCTCTCATCAGAGGAAGCTATTACTCCTAATCTTATTCCTCCTACGCCAAAACTTTTACCAATACTTTTTATGATAATTAAATTATTGTATTTTTCTAAATCTACTTTATTAAGTGCAGAAGATTTAAAAGCATTATCAGCAAAATCTAAGAAAGATTCATCCAAAATTAAATACTTTTTTTCTCTCTTGAAAATTTTTAAAATGGAAATTATTTCTTTATAGTTAATAAAATTTCCTGATGGGTTATCTGGATTTACTAGTATGACTCCATCATTATTTTTCGAAATTCTAATTACATCTTCTTTTGAATATCTAAAATATTTTTTTTTGGGAAAATGGATATCTAGATTTTTAAATCTAGATACATATTCTTCAAAAGTAGGACTAAAAATACTCAATTTTAATTCTAAATTTCTGCCTAAAATATCTAACAGCTCAGCTGCCCCATTGCCAACAGCAATATATTCAGGAGGTATGTTAAAGATATTAGAAGCTAAAAAAGATTGTGTTTTTTCTCCAGAGGGATAACTATTAATAAGGCTATCGAAATTATGCCTAAGCTCATTTTTCATTCGGTCAGTTGGAAAATAAGGATTTACTAAATAACAAAAATCTTTGATATTAGTAAATCTCCAATATCCTCCGTATCTAGAATTTAATAAATCATATTTTTTTTTAGAACTAGAAAAGATAACTTCAGCATTTTCCAAATCTTGCAAATCATCTATTTCAAACCATTTTTCATCTTTCAATGTTAAAGCTTTTAGTTGCCCCATTTTTATATCAACTAGAACTTTCAATACCTGTTCGTAATATTCATTTTTACCTATGGCTTTAGAATAAGCTTCTAAAAAGGGAACAAATATTTTTTTTGAGAAATCTCTTGATAGTTTATAAATATTTACTGTTTTAAAATAGCAGTCTATTTCTTCAAAATTGAATTCTGATTTAGAAATAAAGTTATCAATACTTCCTGTCGTATCTATTCTTACTGCAGTCCCATCCATCCAAGATTGATATTTGTCTACTACAGCTAAATCTTTAAACCTGCTTTCAATCACTTTTTTTAAAACCTTTTTTTCAAAGATTAGATCGCTTTCAATTAATATAGTATCTTCGATTTTAAAAAATTTTCTTGCCAGATAAATAGAAAATATATTATTTGTAGTTTTATATTCTTTATTTTGGATGTAGATGACTTCGATATTATTATAGTTACTACCAATAAGTTCTTTTAATTTTTTTTCCTCATGTCCAACAATAAGGATGATTCTACTTATTTTGAAAGATGTAACTATATCTAAACATTGCTCAATTAGAGTTTTACCATTAACTTGAACCATGCATTTTGTTTTATCAGAAGTTAGTTCTCCTAACCTTTTTCCCATTCCCGCTGCTGGTATAACGACTTGCATTTAAAATCCTATTTAATCTTCAAAAAAATGATCTTTTGGAAGATTTGGTTTTTTCATATCCATAAATAAATCATTATATGCTTTTGATGCTTTTTTTTCCCTGACCACGTCATTTATAAGAATTATCATTATTCCAAAATTAAAAGTTCCAGAAAGAAAAACATAGACGACCCTAAAGTCAATTTGGTTATTAGAGGATATCAACTGGATGAAAGCAAAAAAAGGAAGAAGAAAGATCATATAATTTTCATGAAAAAAAAGCATAATCCATTTTTTTAATTTGTTTATTAAAAATGATTCTTTATCTTTATCTAAATTAGGAATATTTTTTTTTGACTGATCTTGATTCGATAAAGTTTGATTCTGTTGATATTCCATTATTATAGAAAACCAAGCCATGGAGTTTCTATCGTAAGATAAAACAGAAGCTAAAATTGAAAAAATGGCAAATGGAACCAATAAAAACCCTCCTTCGGAAACAGCCGCAATTGATATTCCAGAAGTAATAGATACGTTTGCAATAACGTTCATTAACCAATCTAAATATTGGCCTTCTATTGAAGCTTGATTATTATATCTAGCCACTGAGCCATCAACATAATCTAATAGATACCATAATATGTAAGAGAACGATCCTATAAATACTATTAAATAGTTTTCAGATGTAATTAAAAAAGCGCCAAAAATTGCCACAAATGCAGAAAGCCATGAAATTTTGTTTGCACTTATATTTAATGACACACATATCCATGAAATATAAATTGCTGGAGGTACAAAAAGCCTATCACGAAACCCTTCATAAGAAAAAAACCTCTTTTCTTTGCATCTTTTTTTGAATTCTTTGAATGATTCTTTAGATTTTGCTTTCATTTTTTAAAATAATTTGATTAATTTTGCTTTTAATGAAATTTTTACTCGACGTTCCTTTTGGAAAAGATTGATAATAATGCATTAAGTCTTTGAATTTTTCTTGGTATTCTTTTTCTGGAATTTCTAATAATCTATCTAAAATTTCTTGTAAGTTATCACGTTCATTTTCATTTTCATTTTTCTTAAAAACTATATCTTCATTGAAATCAGCATGATATTTATCTGTTTTTGTATAGTTACAGTAAAGAATTTTTTTCCCAAACCCAAATGCTTCTATGAGAGCAGTGGATGAAAATCCTGAGATAATTAATTCGGAATTCATCATCAACCCGTAAATGTTTTTTTCATATAAATCATTATCTATAATTTCTATGCTGTCTTCGTATATTGTTTTATAGTACTCTTCTTCTGTCATTCCAATTTCTGGCATATGCCATTGATCTGAATCCCTTTCTGATCTCATAATAACAGCTGCTTTTAAGTTTTTTCTTTTTAGGAATTCTGATAAATCTTCATCAAATAATCTCATAGCCTTCATGCTATCTTTAACATCTTGACCAAAACCAATGTTACCTCTCCAACAAGAGACAACTAAAATATGGTAATCGATGTGTTTTTTTGAATTTATATTTAAAAATTTTGTTGAGGCAATTAAAGATCCTACTGGATAAAAATTTTCTACAATAAAGCCTCTTTTTTTAAATTTTTCTATTTCAAACTTACCAAAACAAAATAAATGCTGGCAGTTGTATCTATCGCCATCTACATCAGAAGATAGCCTAAATCCATTTTGGATTGCTATAAATGGGATAGTCTTTATATTTTCAGATAGCCACGCAAATTTTGTACAATTATCAATAGAGGTCATTACTGCTTTTGGATTTAAAGTCTGTATGTATGATTTTGTATAAATACACAACAACTGCCATAAAATGTCTGAAATGAAATATTTTTTATTTAAAAAATTTTTTGAAAATCTTAAGTCTTTAAGATTTTTAAACATATTTAGTAAGACTGGAAGAGTGATGAATATATTTATGGGTCTACTTTTAAATATGTCTTTAGAGAATTCTTTTGGTACAACCTGATTAATAAGTTCAGAATTTGTTTCATCAAAAACTAAAATATCCACTTTTTTATGTCCTGCCTTGAAAAAAAATGGAAATCCAAAAATTTTCATATCAACTTTAGGTTGCTAAAAATTCGAGCTTTTTTCTATCTACTTTTCCGCTTTTAGATAAAGGAAATCTTTCAATAAAGATTATTTTTTTTGGGAAAAATACATTATCTAGTTTAGTTTCTGATTCCTTCCTAATTATTAGAATTTCTTCGCTAGAAATTTCTTCCATTATGAAAGCTACTGTTCCTATAACTATATTTTGGGAATCTCTCACAGGAACTACCACGGAATTTTTTAATTTTGAAAAAGAAGATAAAACAAATTCTATTTCTCCAATTTCTATTCTCCTCCCTGCAATTTTAATTTGACTATCTTTCCTTCCAACGCACTCTATATTTTCAGAAGAATTGAAAAAACCTAAGTCTCCAGTCTTGTACCAAGTTCTATTTTTTTTATCCCAATTAAACTTAACAAAAACTGAGTCTGTCTTTTTTTTATCATTAAGATAACCTTGTGTTATTTGAGGTCCAGTAAAAGCTATTTCTCCAACTTTTTCTTTTTCATAAATTTTATTATCTGAAGAATTAAGGATAGCGCAATCATGATTTTCGAAAGGCTTTCCAATTGGAACAATATTATTCTTATAATTTAGCTTTTCGTCTTCTTTTGAATATATATATCTTGATATATAAATTGTTCCTTCCGTGGGGCCATATAAATTTTCAATTGAACTATTAGGTGCTGCCAACCTCCACTCTTTTGCGATATTTGTAGAAAATTGTTCTCCGCAAAACATACTATGAGTTAAATCTGGAAACATATTTGGTTTTAAATTTCCTGTTTTAATCATGAAATTTGCAATCGAAGGAACAGAATTCCAAAAGTTTATTTTTTCTCTAATAATAAAATCACTAGGAATTAACATTTCTTTCTCCGGAAGTACGCATAATTTTCCTGATTTGAGCCATGTGAACAAGACATCTGAGACTGAGGGATCAAAACTAAAGTCAAAAGTTTGTGAAGCATTAAATTCACCCTGCAGAGGATAATAAATGGACATAGTTTCTAAAAATGATCTAATATTTTTATGTGAAACTTTTACACCTTTTGGGTTTCCAGTTGAACCAGAAGTGTAATTAATATAAGCAAGATCTAAATTTTCAGTAATTTTAGGTAACGTTATGTTTCTTGAATCTGATTTTATATTTAGATTAATATTATTACTTTGCTTGCTAAAAGAAGAAATTTTCTCATCAGAAACTTTAAACGCTACTCTGGATAAAATTTTCTCTCCTAAACTCAATATGTCTTCACTATCTCCAATTAAGATTCTTATATTTGATTCAGAAATTATAAAATTAATTTTAGATTCATTATTTTTTGGGTTTATAGAAGTAAAGTTATTACCAGAAATAAGAATTCCTAAAAGACCAGCATAAGATGAAAAATTTCTTTGACCTACCAGCCCTATAGTTTCATTTAAAGCTTCTAAATCTCTTAAGACTTCTGCAAAGTAGAATGCTTTATCAAATAGCTCTCCATAAGAATATGATTTCTCATCTATTTTAAGAGCAATTGCATCTTGTTTATTTTTATTTTTGCTAAGAATTAATGAAGAAACATTCATTATCAAAACTAATTTTTGTTTTTTCTTCTTATTATAGTCATTAATTCTTTTATAGAATTAGCGTCTGCAATTTCTGAAGGATTTAATTCAATCCCAAAGGTATCTTTCAAAGAAATTATTATTAGCATGTGATTTAAAGAATCCCAGCTAGGCAAATTCTCCATAGAAGCATTTTCATCTACATCATCTTCAGTTAGGATTGAAGCTATTAATTCAATCAACTGACTTTTTTTTATTTCATTATTTTTGATAATTTTTTTAGTATTTTTATTAAAATAATCTTTTCTCGTCATTCCATAATGCCAACCATCGATATATCTTTCATTTTTACAATAAAAGTCTTTTGAGGTGCCCTCATGGGAAAAGCCCGAAGCTAAGATTGATTCGATTGTCCTCGAATTTGAAAGCATAGTAACTCCATACAACCTATTAAGATTTAAAAGTTCAAAAACATAAAATTTCAAAATTTCTTGAACTTGCAAGATATATCCTGTCCCCCAAAATTCAGGATCTATTGCGTATCCCCATTCAACGGACTTTCTTGAACAATTTAAATTTACTAATCCACATGAGCCCAACATCTTATTATCGATTTTTCTTCTTATAAACCAATGAAATGAAAGCAAGTCGGAAGTATCTGCCATTCTTGTAATTAACTTATTTAGATATTCTTCTGTTTCTTTTTTTGATTTAAAAACTTCGAATTCGAAGAATTCATATAGTCTAGGATCTGATGAATAATTATGCATTTCATCTAAGCCAGAGAGAGAAGCTTTCTCCAAGAAAATATCAAAATTATTCGATTTATAATATTTACTTTTTTTATAAGTTTGAGAAATATTTTTTAAACTTTCTATGATTTCAATTTTAAGTGTCATCAAAAAAAATTTAAATCATCTAGATTTCAATAGATTATCCTATAAATGGGCTCGAAGTTTTTGAGCTATTTCTTTCTCCGCATCTAATATAACTTTTTTTCCATTTCCCATTGATTTTTCAATAGCTCTTACTGCCCTGACTAATGATCTAAAATCTCCAGGCTCAATCGATGCGGCTTGATCTGAGCCATACATAGATTTATCCAATGTAATATGTCTTTCTAAAGATGTTATTCCTAAAGCAGTGGCTGCATATGATACGGCTAGACCTGTTTCATGACCACTATAGCCAACATCGCACTTAAATTCATTTCTAAGTGTATTTATACAATTTAAATTTGCATCTTCCACTTCCATTGGATATGTAGACACACAATGCATTAATTCAAATGGACAATTAGATTTTCTAAATATATTAACAGCGTTAGATATGTCTTCCATACTGCTTAAACCAGTAGAAATAAAGGTATGTATCCCTTCAGAAGCAACTTCTTCTAAGAGTTCTGTGCAAACAAGCATCGCGGAAGCAATTTTATTTCGAGGCAAAGAAAAGTCTTGAAGAAATTTTTGACTTTCTATGTCCCATGCAGATGCGAACCAATCTATATTTTTTTTCTTGCAATATTTATCTATTTCTAAAAAATCTTCTTTGCTCAATTCCAGCCCTTCTTTCTGCTCTCTTTGAGTATTTCCCCAGGGACTTTCCCGGTCGGAATCTAATAATTCTTTTGTGTAAACTTTTTCTATGGTTCTCTTTTGGAATTTAACTGCGTTTGCTCCAGCTTCTGAGGAAATATCAATCAAGTCCTTAATAATATTCATATCACCGTTATGATTTATTCCAATTTCTCCTATTATATATATGCTCAATTTTATCCCCAAAAATTTATAAGAATTTTACTATATCTATTTTTAAGATTTTTTCCACTACTTCTCTTATAACTCCATTTCCACCTGAGGAAACAGTTATAAAATTAGCTATTTTTTTTATAGCAGGATGGGAGTCTTTTGGGCATATTTTCACTTTGCATTCTTTCATTGCTAACAAATCATTAACGTCATTACCGATATAAATTGATCTAGAAAGATTAATATTTTGTTTTTTTGATAAAGAAATTATTGCTTTTTGTTTGTCTATAACAGAATTAAAACATTGGACTTTTAATTTTTTTGCTCTCTCTTTCACTACTTTATTTTTTTCGGTAGACAAGATAAATATTTTTATTTTTAACTTGTTTAGAATTTCAATTGCTAGACCATCAGATCTAGAACACTCTACCGATTCTTCTCCCTTCTGATTTATGATTACTTTATTATTAGTTAATACTCCATCGAAATCCATTATTATTGCATCGGGATTTTTAAAATTTAATGAATTTTTTTTCACAAGCAATTATTTCAATGAAATAAATTTTTTTTCTAAAAGAGCATCCTCTATGTATTCCATTAAGGCGTGCCCAGCGGTTATATGACTCTCTTGAATTCTACCTGTACTTGAACTAGGAACTAAAAAGAAATTATCACAAAGATCAATGCACTTTCCGCCGTCTCCTCCAAGAAAAGCAAATGTTTTAATATCATTCTTTTTTGCCTCTTCCATTGCCAAGATTATATTTTCGGAGTTTCCTGAAGTAGTGATGCAAAGCAAACAGTCACCTTTGTTACCTAATGCTTCTAGATTTCTAGAAAAAATATGTTGATACCCAAAATCATTGCCACATGCCGTCAAGGTTGAGGTATCTTGTGCTAAAGAAATTGCAGGAATTCCCTTTCTATTAAAATTTGGCCTCAATCTAACCAAAAGTTCTGCAGCAAGGTGTTGGGCGTCAGCTGCAGAACCTCCATTTCCACAAAGCATCAGTTTGTTTCCTTTTAGCATTGAATCAACTATTTGATTTCCGATTAGTTCAAGAGACTCTAAAACATTACTAGATAGTATTTCTTTTTTTACTGATATAGATTCTTCAAATAATTTTTCAATTCTATTGCTCATAATTCATTTTAACTTAATAAAAAAGTATTTTTTAAATAACAGATCTCCCTCCATCAATTATTATATTCTGTCCATTCATATACTTTGAGGCATCTGAACATAAAAATTGTATAGCGCCTCTGTATTCATCTTTTTTTGCCATTCTTCCAAGAGGAATTAACTCTTGAATTCTCGCCACGAACTCATCATCTTGGCCAGAATAAATACCTCCAGGACTTAGTGCGTTTGCTCTTATTCCCTTGTCAGGCCAGTATGAAGAGAGATACCTTGTAAGACCAATCAAGCCAGTTTTTATCACCGAGTATGAAACCGGTTTCACGGCTTGTTTTTCAAAGGGAATATCTTCTTGTTTGTATAAATTTTGATTAGGAGCTATGACAGATAAATCTGAGGCAATATTTAATATGACCCCACCTTTCCCGTCTTTTGCCATTCCAGAACCAAAAACTTTACTGCATAAGAATGCACCAGTTAAGCCTATAGAAATTTCCTTATTCCATCTAGTGATTGAAAAATTTTCTAGTCTTGTTGTTCTTATATTGCCAACTAGTGAATTCGAGGTTGGATTTAAAGCAGCGTTATTTATAAGAATATCAATTCTTTTTTTTGATTTTAGTAATTTTTTACATAGTGTTTTAATTTTGTCTTCCGAAGACACGTCCAATTCTTCTATATAAAGCTTAGATGAAAAATTTTCCTTACTTAAACTGTGTTTTGCTTTTTTTAGAGATTCTTTATTGCTATCTGTAAGAATTACATTAGCGCCTGATGCTAGCAGGGCTCCTGCATGTTCTATACCTAGCAACCCTGCCCCTCCGGTAATAAGAGCTGTCTTACCAGTTAAATCGAATGTTTTCATAAATGCCCTAAGAAATGAAATTATATTTATTCAAAAAGCTTATATTTTGCTTTGCCCTTTCTAAGCTTGAGACTCCCTTTGAAGTCTCTAAAATAAAATATCCATTATAATTAATGTTATCAATAATTTTAAAAACCTTATCAAAGTCAACAATTCCCTCGCCTAGCAATACGTTTTTACCCTCTTTATCTTTATCCTTAATATGAATATGTTCTATAAAATCTCCAATCAATTTAAAATCTTCTTCCATTTCTAATTTTTCATAACCTGCGTTACCGACATCATAAACCACTCCTATATTGCTTGCATTTATTTGTTTTAATTTTTCTTTGATAATGAAACCTTTTTTATTGGACTCTATTAAAATTTTGATATTAAGTGTTTTTGCTAGCTTAGATAGTTCAATTATTTTTAAAGTAATATTAGAATCGTCTAAGTTGCTTTCCCCAAAAAGAGGAAGAATAATTTTCTTTATTTTTAATTTACTCAAATCTTTAATCAGTCTTTTGCAAGTATTTAAGCAATTTTTACTATTTAAAGATTTATCAATTATAAAATTAAAACAGGAAGACCATGGTTCTAAATTATTTTTAGAAAATTCACTAGAAATTCTAGATAATCCCTCTTTAGACAAGATAGGATTATTTTTATCTAAAGACCTATCGACGACAAGTTCTATAGTTTTTAATTTTAATTTTTTTGCAATGCGAAACTCCTCAGACCAATTTTCTATTGGGAACCAATCTAAATCATTATTATCTGGTCCGTCTGATAACCTTCCTTGCATTATTCCTAAAAGAAACTTTTTCATTGAGCTATCTTCCAATTTCATCAATCAAATCAGATAGAATTTTAACGTCTCTTTTTGCTATTTTTAGATTTCTATAATTTGTTTTGAAAAGCATTATTAATTTTTGATATTCCTCGGCTATTGGACTTATTCCTTCTTTCATTATGATTTTGCCTATCTTTTTACCTTTAAGAGCAGGTTCCAAATATGGGTTTTTCCAAGCGGCATAAAATCCGTTTGCGCCTTTTTTTGTATAGAGTTTATAAAACCTTTTCCAAGAGACTCCTCTATATTTTTCTCCTAGAAACTTTACCCCAAAAGTATAGTAAGTATGGGTTGAGTTATTTGATATTTCTTGAGGGACCATCCACTCACAATCCTTAATGGCCTCCAAGAACATTTTCCCGATTTTGATTCTTCTTTGAACTAAAAAGTCAATTCTTTCAAACTGAGCCAACCCTATCGCAGCGGTAATACTGTTCATGCGATAATTCAAACCAATTAAATCATGACGTTCATAATCAGGATTCTGAAATTTAGCAGAAGCTAAACTTGTTCTGCCCGCAGAAGGAGTCAAATTTTTATAACCGATTCCAGAAAATTTTCTTGCTATCTCAGCTAGTTTTTTATTATTCGTAGTTATCATGCCTCCTTCTGATCCCGAAGACATATGTTTCTTATTTTCAAAACTATAAACCGCCAAATCTGCTTTTTGCCCAGGGAACTTTCCTTTGTATTGGCCCGTTATAGTTTCTGCTGAATCATCTATTACAAGTAGGTTGTGTTTCTTGGCAAGTTTCATGATTGGGTCGATTTCAAGCGGAAGACCGAAGAGAGAAACTGCCATGATAGCTTTTGTTTTTTTTGTAATCTTTTTCTCTATTGTTTTTGCAGTTATATTCCAGCTAAAAGGGTCTATTTCTGCGAAGACAGGTATAGCTCCAGTTGCAATGGTAACAAAAGAGTTCATTATCACCGTTAGAGAAGGCTGTATAACTTCATCTCCCTTTTTAACTTCTGCAGCGATTAATGCTGCATGTAATCCTGAAGTTGCAGAATTTACGGCTATCGAATATTTAGCTCCTGAAACTTTACAAAATCTTTCTTCAAATTCTGTGACCCAAGGATAACCTCTATTTAATTTGCTTTCAGAATCTAAAGCTCTCAAAGCATATTCGGCTTCTTTTCCATTATATTTCCCGTAAGGACTTTTAAAATCACTTTTCATTTTTACCCTTTGAAAGTTGAAGATTTTTCCATTCTTTATTCCTAAAAAAATTAATTTTATATAAGTCTGGATTTCTGATGAGAAGTCTTTCTACCTCTTTTCTCGTTGCTTTATTACCTAGAATCCTAACAATAGCAGTTAATAATAAATAATCCTCTTCATAATCGAGTGTTAATCTAACTTTATTAGTATCTAATTTAGATTCTGGAAGTTCTTTCATTTGAATATTTGCAACTTTATTTAGAAAATTCCATATCATCTCTGTATCTTCATTTTCATTAATATTTTTTAAAGAATCCTCTAAAATTTTTGTTTTTATAGAATATCCTACAGAAGCGCTGCCCATAGAAGAAGATTTCGTTGGACACACAACATCTAAGTTATTATTTTTTAAATACTTCATACTTTGAATCATTAACTCTCCATCAAAAAAAGGATCATCTGCATCTATTGAATGAAATGTTTTTAAATTATATTTTTTTGCGCAATCTAACCATCGTTTCATTTTATTTACTAAAGATCCTCTAAAACATTTTACTCCCAAATCTTCTGATAATTTTTGTAAAACATCATCGCTTGAATCATTGCTGGTACATACTATAGGAATTATCCCATAGTCAATGGCTCTTTTTATCACGTGGGAAATTACTGTTTCATTTCCAAATGGAAGAAGGCATTTATTAGGCAATCTCTTTGACGAAGTTTTTACTGTAATAAGTCCGAACATATTTTTTTTTTCATTTTTTTAATCAATTAATTCTTCGGGCTTTCCTTGGGATATGATCTCTCCTTTTTCAAGTCTATAAAGAAAATCACAGTTTTTCACAGTTGAATGTCTATGGGCAATTATGATTATAGTTTTATTACCTTTAAGATTATCTACTGCATTCATAACTTCTTTTTCTGTCTCATGATCCAAAGAACTTGTAGCTTCATCTAAAATTAAAATTGAAGGGTCATTATATAGAGCTCTAGCTATGGAAATTCTTTGTCTCTGCCCTCCAGAAATCCTGACTCCACTCTCTCCAATAAAAGATTCAAGACCATTAGGAAGAGAGGATACTAAATCATTTAATTGTGACAAGCTAACTGCCTTTTTGATCTTCATTTCATCAATTTCATCCTCTGGCAATCCAAAAGCAATATTTTTTTTTAATGAATCGTCCAATAAGTACGCTGATTGAGACACATATCCTATATTTTGTTGCCATGATTTCAAATTATTAATGTTCAATTTTTTCCCATCGATAAGGATGCTTCCTTTGGATGGTATTAATAATCCTAAAATTAGGTCAATCAAAGTGCTTTTGCCTGCGCCACTTTCACCTACAAACCCAATAGATTTTCCTTCTTGAATTGAGATATTTATATTTTTTATAGCTTCATATTTAGAGCCTTTGTATGAATAAAAAATACTTTTTAATATAATATCTTTTTTAAAAATTATTTTCTCTTTTCCTATTTTGTATTTTTGTTTTGATTCTAAATTTAATTCATTTTCTATTATTTTGATAACTGGTACACCAAATTTAAGAGCCTGAAAATTAGATGTCAATCTAGAAATTGAGGGCAAAAGCTTAAAAGCAGCCATCGCATAAATTCCTAAAATTGTCACTAATTCTGTAGAACTAGAACTTAATAGGACGAAAAAAAATATTAATCCTGACAAAGATAATACGGTTAACATCTCAAAGTAAATTTTTGGAAGACCCTGAAGAATTGTTTGTTTCCTTCCAGAATTTAAAGATATTAAGGTATTCTTAGAGTATTCTTCAGAGAAAAATTTTTCAAGTCCATAGACTTTTATATCTTTAATACCTCCGATACCTTGTTGTGCGGTCCTTATTCTTTTAGCCTCATGGTCTTGACGTTTTTGCCCCCACAATTCGGATCTTCTCTTTGAAAAAGAATACAAAAGCAATGATCCAGTAATAAATATAAAAGATACTGAAAATGCTCCAATTGGCTCAATAATTACTAAAAGCATAAATATTCCTGATACTATAAAAATATCGGTAAGGATCATCGTTAACGGTGAAGCGTAGCCCAAAGCAAACTGCATGGATTCCGTGATTGTATTACTTATAATATCTCCAGAATTCTTTCTTAAGTGAAAGCTGTAAGGTTGGTCTATATAGGCTTTATAAAGTCTTGTAGATATATTTTGCTGAAGGGAATATACAAAATTGGATTGAAAAAAAACTAAATAAAATAAAAAAATACTTTTTATAAAGAAGAAACATATAAATACTAAAATTGAGTATGTAAGAAGTGTTTCGTTACTTGATGAGCTTAAAAAGGGAAAAAGATTATTTAAAACTAAAGGAATTACTATTTCATCAGATACTATTGCAAGAATAACAGGAATTATTAATGTAACTCCTAAAGTTTCAAAAACAGCTCCTAAAAGCATTAAAAAAAGGAGTATTAAAAAATTTTTTTTAAATCTTTTGTTTATAACTTTCCAGAAAGTTCTAAAATTTTTCATTAAGTGCTCCCTAAAAAATATTTTTTAATTCTGAATCATTAAAAAATATTAATAAGTGCTCCTGTAAGTTAAATTTTTAATATACAAAAAAAATACTAAATACTTATTAAATTTATAAATGAGATATACGTCTTCTTTTTTCATTTAAATAGATAGATTGTTTATTCATTGTAATTTTTTTCAAACCGAGAGAATAGTTAAAAGTTTATTTTAAATATGGAATTGCTTCTTTTAAATATGTTACTTTCTTGAAATCTTTTGGTTTTTCTAATTTTATACTTTCGTTAAATAAAAGATTAATTCCCACTCTAGCTGATATTCCTGCTTGAACATCGGTTATTTTATCTCCTATCAAAACTGACTTAGTCAGGTCTAAATCAAAATCTTTTTTGGCTTCAAAAATCATTCCAGGGTTCGGCTTTCTCATATAATTTTCTTTAAGATTTTTTTGTTTTTTTTTAAAAGGCAGGCTTGGACAGAAATAAACCTTGTCAATTAAACTATCATTTGATTTGAATACTTCGCACATCCATTTGGTGAGTAAATTAAATTCTTTTTCGCTATAAAATCCTCTAGCGATCCCTGATTGATTAGTTATAACAATGACTAGGTAATCCTGTTTCTTTGCAAATCTAACAAGGTTAAAAATTCCATTTGTAAAAATAAAATCTTCTTTTTTAGAAACATAACCCAAATCTTTATTAATTACCCCGTCCCTGTCGAGAAATAAAGCTTTTTTTGACATCTGATTTGTTAAAAATTTACCTTAATCCTTAAAAAAATAGTTTGTAAACAATACGTATAAAATACTAAAAATTCCACCAAAAAAAGTAATAATGATGCAAATTGTTGACCTTTTTGGGGCAGATTTTAACTCTTTGGCATATGGCTTTGAAATTGTTTTAAAAACATATTGAGATTGAGACTTCGCTATTGATATTTTTTCTATTTGTTTTTCTATTAGCTCGCTTAAGCCATTTCTTAGATCGGCTAGTTGCGTTTGTCCAATTTCCTTTTTTAAATAAATTATATTTTGTTCTGCTACTTCAATATCTTCTTCTCTTAAAATATTATTTACTTTAGTAATGATTTTTTCAATTACCTCTTTTGCGACATGTGGGGAATAGTGTTCATACGATATATCCACAAAACCTGTTAAAAGGTCTTTTTCAATATCTAAATTATCTCCAAAAATTAAAAATGAGCTCTGTAACGATGGCTTACCATTTATAGCGAAAGGAGCATCGCTGACCCATTTTTGAGAAACTTCATTAAATATCTCGGAATCAATCTTCAATAAATTTTTATCTTTATCCCATCCTTCGGCAGCAATAATTTTGAAATATAAATCTGGTTCCTCTGTCATAAGATCTTCAAAGAAGTTAAAAGATTTAATTATCTCGATTGCCGCTTCTGCGTTATTATTTCCTGACAAATTACCCATAGTTAATCCAGACAGTGAGGCAAAACCAGACAAGGATCCTGCCAGATTTGAAAGTTGGTCTTTTTCTGAAGTGGGACTTAATATGGCGCTACTTGAATAAATATTTGGAAGAGAAAGAGCATAGACTACTGAAAAAATAGCTGCTAAAAAAGTTATAAAAAGGATTTTTAATTTATCTTTCCATAGAACTAAAAAAATCTCTTTTAGATCTAATTCTTCTCTTTTGATTATAGGCGTTAATTCGTCATTCATTTTTTTCTTTTGGTACCCAGGGCCGGACTTGAACCGGCACGATATTGCTATCGAGGGATTTTAAGTCCCTTGTGTCTACCAATTCCACCACCTGGGCTTACCTTAATATTTCCTCCTTCAAATATTTTTTCAATTTTTTGTCTTTTAAAGCGATGTTTATATTAGCACCTAAAAAACCTTCTTTTTCCCCACAATCATAGATTCTAGAATTTGTGAGAACTGCATTAATTTCTGCTTTTCCTTTTTTAAGGAGTTTATCGATTGCTGAAGTAAGTTGAATTTCTCCGGATTTGTCTTTCTTTTCTTTTTTTAAAAATTCAAAAACTTCTGGAGGAAGTATATATCTCCCCACTATTCTATACAAAGATGGTATTTCTTTTCCTTGAGGCTTTTCTGACATTCCAATTATAGATTCATCTGTGTTTTTTATAATTTTTTTGTTTTTAATTTCAATCGCTCCATAATTTGAGATTTTTTTTCTGGAAGTTTTTTCTACTAAAATTTGTCCTTTTTTATTTCTTTGATATAAGTCTGTCATTATCTTGAGGTCATTTTTACAACTATCAGTAATTATGAATTCATCTGGAAGAATTACTCCAAAAGGTTCATTATTTATTAAATTTTCCGCAGTAAGAATAGCATGGCCTAAGCCCAATGGGCTTTCCTGTCTAACAGATATTAATTTTATTCTTCTCGGGACTACATTTTTAATAGATTTTAATATTTTTCTTTTACCTACTAATTTCAATTTTTTTTCAAGTGTGAAATTAGTGTCAAAGTGGTTTTCTATGGCTTCTTTGCCATTTCTAGTTACAAAAATTATTTCAGAAATTCCAGCACTGATTGCCTCTTCAACAATATATTGAATTAAAGGTTTGTTAACTATTGGCAAAAGCTCTTTTGGGATTGCTTTTGTAACTGGAAGCAATCTAGTGCCTAATCCTGCGACTGGAATGATTACTTTTCTTATTTTATTCAAGTTTTGCTTTTCAAATGGAGGCTGAGGTCGGAATCGAACCGGCGTAGACGGATTTGCAGTCCGCAGCATGACCACTCTGCCACTCAGCCAAAAAAGGAAATTGTAGCCTTTTAGATTGTTTAATACTAATCAAGATGTATAAAGCTTAATTACTTTTCTTCTAGAGAATTCCAGATTTTTAAATAATTTAAAAAAGACGCAATTGAAAAAAGAGTTGAAATTAGCAAGATAATTAAAACACTTATAAAAAAAATTTTTCCAAATAACGGGTATAAAAGTAAAAGAGAAAGAGAAAACATTTGCAAAAAAGTTTTTAATTTTCCATATTTATCAGGGGTTATATTTGAAATCTCCACTCCATTAGAAACTAAAAAAAGTCTTAAGGAACTGATCGAAATTTCACGCACAGTTATTATTATGGTAAAAATTAATAAGAAAGCATTACTTGTATAAAAAACTAAAAAAATAAGAATAGATAAAACTAAAACCTTATCAGCAAGTAAATCCAGAAGAGATCCCAAGTTTGAAGTAATGCTGTACTTTCTCGCCAGAAAACCATCTAAAAAATCTGACCAAGCTGCGGCAGTAAATAAAAAAAAGGAGGTTAGATAATATTCATAAGAAAATAAAATAATAACTGGCAAAAAAGCGATCATTCTAAATGCTGAGAGAAGATTAGGGATCATATTTTCATTATAAACCGAGGACTAATTCAAGTGTTTTTGAATTAGAGTTGCTTTTTTGGCTCCTACTCCTTCAACCTTTTTAAGATCATTTATTTCAGCGTCTTTCAAACGCTTTATCCCGCCAAAATGTCTTATCAGCTCTTTTTTTAATCTTTCTCCAATAAGAGGAATTTCATCCAAGTCTGAATTTATTAGTGCCTTGGCTCTTCTAGCCTTGTGTTTTGTAAGAGCAAATCTATGAGATTCATTTCTCATAAATTGAATTAATCTAGAAATATCTTTCAATTCTTCGAGTTCAATTTCTTTCTTGGAAAAATCTATATGTAATTTGTCATATTTTTCTTTTCTATTTTCACCCTTCGAAACAGAAATTAATTTAATTGTTTTTATATTTTTGTTTTCTAATTCTTTTCTAACTCTATTTAATTGTCCCTTTCCACCATCTATTAAAATAAGATTAGGAAACTGCAAAGATCTTTTTTTTAAACTGCTAATTCTTCTCGAAATGGCTTCGGCTAAAGCGAAGTAATCATCATTTTTTTCAGTTTTTATGTTCATGCTTCTGTATTCTTTTTTTTCTGGTCCTTTATTGGAAAAGACAACGCAAGAGGCGGTAACGTTATTGCCTGAAATATGACTAATATCAAAAGCTTCAATTTTATCTAAAGATTTTAAATCTAGTCGTTTTTTTAAGTTTTCAAATGCAGGTGCTATCCAATCATAAAAATCTTTCCTTTTTAACCGATCGGAACTTTGAGACTTAGCTATTTCCAGTAAAAATTTATTTTTATTATTTGTTTTAATAAAATTTATGTTTTTATCTATTTGTTTAAAATTTTTAATAGTCTCTGAAGAAATCTTATAATTAGTTAGGAGATTAATTTCTTTCTCTGAAGAATCAAAATAATAAGCTGTAATAAACTTCTCTAATAAATCCTCATTCGAAAACATATTTTTTGTTTCGGGAAAAAAATTCTTAGTTGCACTTATCCATCCATCTCTAATTTTAACTAAGCTCAAACAAGTACTAAAAGAATCAGAACTAATTGCAATAACATCAATATCTTCATAGAGAGTAAGAATGCTTTGATTTTTTTGAGTATCCCTTATTGCATTTATTTTGTCTCTATATAGTTTTGCTCTTTCATAGTCTTGACGATTAGAATAATCATCCATTTTTTTATAAAAGTTTTCCAAAATTGATTTGTTATTGCCATCTAGAAAATTTTTAGCTTCGTCTACATTTTCTTTATATTCTTTTTCTGAAATCAAACCTACGCAAGGAGCAGAACATTTTCCAATTTGATGTTCTATGCAAGGTCTTGATCTATTTCTAAAATTTACATCTTTGCAATTCCTTATCTGAAAAACTTTTTGAATTATTTCAATATTTTTTCTCATTGCATTTACATT
>MDTB01159355.1_pt1 | contig 40861 bp, 42 predicted proteins | sample 811161 | NCBI WGS metagenome assembly MDTB01 (sample SAMN05326650, study PRJNA326480) | marine metagenome | isolation source: seawater | place: Mediterranean Sea | collected 2009 | reverse complement strand
CGTTGATAGGCTGGATGTGGAAGCGCAGTAATGCGTGCAGCTGACCAGTACTAATAGCTCAATTGGCTTGATTTATGCACTGAAAAAAATTTTTGTAAACTGATAAAGATAATAATTATTTTAGAGATTAAATATAATTCTCGATTAGAAAATTCATTGAAATAAGGATATAAATACAATTTCAAAAAAATTTCCCATAGACATTATTTTATTTATAACATTTAATATCGAAGCAAATTTATTTATATGAAAACAATATCTTATGGTTCTCAATTTATTGATAATCACGATAGTAAATTAGTAATAAAATCTTTAAAAGAAAGATTCATAACTACAGGAAAGTTTGTCGAAAGATTTGAAGAAAACTTAAAAAACTTTTTTAAAAGCAAATATGCTCTTACTTGCACAAGTGGTACTGCAGCTCTACACTTATCTTTTAAATCAATTAATTTAAAAGAAGATGATATAGTAGTTATGCCAGCAATAAACTTTGTTGCTGCCTATAGTCTTTGTTTATCAATGAAAGCCAAGGTTTATTTAGCAGATGTTGATAAATATACTGGGCAAATGACACCTGATTTACTTAAAAATTGTATTAAAAAAAATAAAATTAAAAATATAAAACTTATAGTTACAATGTATCTTGGTGGGAAACCAAACTATATTGAAGAATTTTATAAGATAAAAAAAAAAATATAAATCCATTCTAATCGAGGATGCTTGTCATGCGTTAGGAGCATCATATAAAGTAAAAAATAAATCCCATAAAATTGGAAGTTGCAAACATTCAGATATAAGTATTTTTTCTCTTCATCCATTAAAAACAATCACAACTGGTGAAGGTGGAATCATATCCACAAATAATAAAAAAATTTTTAAAAGAATAAAATATTTTAGATCACATGGAATTATGAGACACTCAAACGATCATTGGAAGTATGATATTTATGATATTGGTCTAAATTATAGATTAAGTGATATTAATTGTGCATTAGGCATATCCCAACTTAAAAAAATTAAATTTTTTATAAAAAAAAGAGGAAAAGTTTCAGATGTTTACTCTAAAAATTTCAAGGAAATTAAACAGTATGTAATTACAAATAATTTTCATAATATTAATTCATCTTCGGCATTCCACTTAATTATAATTTCGATTAATTTTAACAAGCTTAAAATAAATAAAGACAAGATTATGAGGCATCTAAAGAGCAAAGGAATTACATCGCAGTTTCACTACATACCTTTGTATAGATTTTTAAAATTATCAAAAAAATATGGAAATAAATTTAATTTGAAAGATTTTTCAAATAGTGAGTATTATTTTAAGAATTCTTTATCATTACCCATTTATGTAAATTTGCCTTTAAATAAACAAACTTATATCATTAAAACCATAAAGAATTATATTTTAAAAAATGTTAAAAGAAACTTTCAATAACAAAATAATATTAGTTACTGGTGGAACAGGAAGTTTTGGAAAAAAATTTATAGAAATTGTTCTTAAACATCACAATCCTAAAAAAATAATTTGTTATAGTAGAGATGAATTAAAACAATTTGATTTTAAAAATAATATTGCTGACCCAAAAAATAAATTAAGATTTTTTTTGGGTGATGTAAGAGATTTGAGAAGACTTAACCAAGCTTTTGAAAATGTTGATATTGTAGTACATGCTGCTGCACTTAAACAAGTGGTTTCAGGGGAGTATAATCCTTTTGAAGTAGTTCAGACAAATATTATTGGAACACAAAATGTGTGTGAAGCAATACTTACTTCGTCAGTCAAAAAAGGTGTTTTTTTGAGTACTGACAAAGCAGTTTCTCCTGTAAATCTTTATGGAGCAACGAAACTCACCGCTGAAAAGTTATTTATTTCATCAAATAACTACAATACTAAGAAAAAATTTTCTGTTGTTAGATATGGAAATGTTTTTTATTCCAGAGGGTCTGTTGCACCAGTATTTTACGAGAACCGTAACTCACAACTAAAATTAACCCATAAAGATATGACAAGATTTAATATTACACTTGAAGAAGCAGTTAATTTTGTCATCAAATGCACCCAAAGAATGTGGGGAGGAGAAACATTTGTTCCTAAAATGGACTCTATTCGAATAATCGATTTGATAAAAACAATTAATCCAAAAAAATTTTTTAAGATCATTGGTTCAAGACCAGGTGAAAAATTGCATGAAGAACTTATAAGTAAAAATGATGTTTCTAATGTTGTAGAATTTAAAGATTACTTTGTTGTTTTGCCGAGCATTATGGATTTTTTAAGATGGAATATAAGAGAATTTTCACAAAGATCTTCAGAAAAGAAGGGTAGCATTAAACCTAAATCATTTGAATATAACAGCACAAGTGAGAAAAAATTTTTATCAATAAAACAGATAAGAAAACTATTAGATGCACATTCAAATGTTCAACGATGAAAAAAAAAATACAATACTGCAAAGAATGTTTATACCCAAACACCAAGCCAAATTTATTTTTTGATCACGAAGGTATTTGTTCAGCCTGTAATAATTTTAAAAGTAGAGATAAAATTGATTGGGCAAATAGAAAAAAACAATTTGAAGCTCTTATCGATAATCTTAAAAAAAGTAAAAGTAATTATAATTGTTTAATACCAGTAAGTGGTGGAAAAGATAGCACCTATCAGGTTCTCAAGATTTTAGAATATGGTCTTAATCCACTTTGTGTGACAGCATCAACATGTTCATTATCTGAAATAGGCAGAGAAAATATAAAGAACCTACAGTTTCTTGGAGTCGATCATGTTGAAATAACTCTTAATCCTAAAATTAGAAAAAAAATAAATAAATTAGCGCTTAAAACAATAGGTGATATATCTTGGCCTGAACATGCATTAATATTTACGATCCCAATTCACGTAGCTATTCAAAACGATATTAATACAATAATTTGGGGTGAAAATTCTCAATTTGAATATGGAGGTCCAGAAAACGAGTCTGAAAAAAAAATACTTGATTATAATTGGTTACAAGAGTTTGGAGGCCTTAATGGACTAAGAGTATCGGATTTGGAAGGTCAAGAAAATATTACTTCAAAAGATTTACACTACTATACTTATCCAGATAAAGATTTATTAAATCAAAAACAAATTAATGGTCATTATCTGGGATATTATTTTCAATGGAATAGTTTAAAAAATAGAGAAATATCAAAAAAAAATGGTTTCAAAACTTGGAATACCAATGTAGAGGGCGCAATATTTGACTGTGAAAATTTAGACAATTATCAAGCGGGTATTCACGAGTATTTCTGTTTTTTAAAATTTGGATTTTCTAGAGCAACAGCTCAAGCCTCTATGTTGATAAGAAGAAAGCAGTTGTTAAGAAATGAGGCGTTAAAACAAGTAAAAGATGTAGAAGGCAAATTTCCAGAAAAATTTTTAGGTAGAAAGCTTGAAAAAATATTAGATGAAATTGACATGTCGTTAAATGAATTTATCCAAGTTTGTGATCGATTTACTAATAAAAAAATTTTTCAAACTGATGAAAATGGAAATTTGATAAAAGATAACAAATTAGGTTTAAAAAAAATTAATTATGATAATTAAATCTTAATGTTAAAAAAAAGAGTCCTTCCAGCGCTTCTGTTTAAAGAAAATTCATTGGTTAAAGGAAAAAATTTTGATTCCTCTCGTAAAGTAGGAAGTGTAATGGAAGCAATTAAAACTTACGATCTTAGAGAGGTTGATGAATTGTTTTTTTTTGATGTTTCAGCTTCATTAGAAAACAGAACTATAGATAGCGATTATATAAACGATATATCGAAAGAGTGTTTTGTACCTTTATGTGTGGGCGGGGGTGTAAATAACTTGGAGTCAATTGGTAGTTTACTTAAATCTGGAGCAGATAAAGTTTGTATAAACTCTAAAGCTATTTCAGATCTCAGTTTTTTAGAAGTAGCATCTAAAAAATTTGGATCTCAATGTATAGTAGTTAGCGTTGATTATTGCACTCAAAACGGTTTGCAATATGTTTACTCAAAATCTGGAAGTTTAAGATCTGATAAAGAATTATTTGAATATTTAATATCTGTAGAGAAAGCAGGAGCAGGTGAAGTTATTTTAACATCCATAAAGCATGAGGGATTAATGAAAGGGTATGACTATGACGTTCTCAAAAAAGCTAAAAATAAAGTCAACATACCATTAATAGCTAATGGTGGTGCTGGCAATTATAATGATATGTTAAAAGCATTTAATTTTTCAAATGTAGATGCTGTTTGCGCCTCTTCAATTTATCATTTTACTGAAAAGACACCAAAAGAAGCTAAGTTTTTTTTAAAAAATAATGGAATAAATGTGAGAATATGAAAGATAGTATTGCAATTATTCCAGCAAGAGGAGGAAGCAGTAGAATAAAGTTTAAAAACAAAAAGTTTTTTTTTGGTAAACCAGTTATAGCGTATGCAATTCTAACTGCTAAAAAATCATCACTTTTTAAAAAAGTTATAGTAACTACTGATGATTTGAAAATTGCAAAAATATCAAAAAAATATGGTGCAAGTGTTGATTTTATGAGGCCAAAATTTTTATCAAAAAATGAAGTTGGAGTACTAAGAGTTATTAAACATGCGATAATGTTTTACGAAAAAAAAAAATTAAGAGCTAAAAATATTTGTTGTATATTACCCGTTTCACCTTTGCTTAATGTTCAAAAAATCAGAGAAGGTTACAAACTCCTTAAAACGAAAAATATAAATTTTGTATTTTCTGCAACAGTTTCAAATCTTAAAAATAAAAAGTTTTTTATATTGAATGAAAAAAAAAAGATTAAAAAGATAATTTACAAGTTCAGAAAAGACGCCTTTTCAGATGCCGGTCAATATTATTGGGGTAAAAGATTCTCATGGATAAATGAAAGAAAAATATTTTCACATAAATCATTAGCTGTAAAAATGATGAGTGATGAAGCAATTGATGTTAATGATATGAAAGATTGGAAAAACTTATTAATTAGATATAAAAATAAAAAAATATGAAAAGAATTTGTATTTTAGATTACGGTATAGGAAATACAAAATCTATAATCAATATTTTAGAAAGTGTTTCTATTCCATGCATATTGACAAATAATAAAGAGGAAATAGTAAAATCTTCTCATTACATTCTTCCAGGGGTTGGGTCTTATAAAGATGCAATTTATCAATTCAAAAAAATTATTCCTATATCAACTCTTGAAAATGAGATATTTAAAAAAAAAAAACCTTTAATGGGAATTTGTGTTGGAATGCAAATGATGTCAACTAATGGATACGAATTCGAGGAAGTGAAAGGCTTAAATTGGATAGAGGGAAATGTTATTAAAATGAAAACTAAAAATTCACCTCTACCACATGTTGGTTGGAATAATGTAAATTTCGTTCAATCTTCACCAATTTTTGACAAAATTGAAAATAATTCAGATTTTTATTTTCTAAATAGTTATTGTTTTCAATTAAAAGATAAAAAATTTTTAGTCGGTAACACAAATTATGATAATGAGTTTAATAGTGCTATTCAGTGCAATAATCTTTTTGGAGTTCAATTTCATCCTGAAAAAAGTCAGAGAAAAGGGAAAAAAATTCTAGAAAATTTTTTTAATTTAAATTAATAAAATAAACATGTCAATTTCAAACATTAAAAATTATCTCAGACATTTATTAAATCAATTTTTGAATTTCACAATCATACAAAAAATTGATAAGAAATTGCAAAATGAAAAAGTTCAAAGTACTTATAAAGATATTCTAAAAAATGATCAATTACTTAAACAAATTGAACAAAATGGATTTTTGAATATTCCTAATTCATTTCCTAAAAGTTTATCAGAGATGTGTAAAAATAATTTTTTAGAAAAAAAATCTTTATTTTCTAAAGATATGTTGCAATTATTTAAATTTTTTAACGATAATTACTACTATTTAGTAAAAAATTATTTAGGAGAAAATGCTTGTCTTATAAATTATGGATATCAAATATTAAATTCAAATCAAAATGCGGTTTCGGCTAACTGGCATACAGATAATTTGGGAAATAAAATGAATTTTTTTTTAGTCATAGAAGGCTATGAAAATATTCCAACACACATTATACCCGAGAGTCACAAAAAAAGATACTTTCCTAGTTTTTTTGAAAATTTGAGATTTATAAAAAGATATAGGAACCAGAGTAAAAAATTTAACGATTTTCACATCAATCATAAGACTGGAGATATAAATGTTTTTGATGGCAATTTACTTCACAGAGGAGGATATGAAACTTTTAAAGAAGATAGACCAAGGATCCACATTTCTATGGAATTTATTAACATTGAAAAAATTGCTAAACTTGGTTTTATAGATAATCCAAAATTTTTTTTTATCAAAAATACAAAACCTCCTTTTAGAAAGCAAAATTGTAATAAAAATAAATATATTTCAAATGATTTAATTGAAGAATATTTGAGATTTCCATTTATAAAAAAAGAATTTATTCAAACTCAAGATAATCATAATTATTATAATTTATAATATGAAAGTTTATATTATTTACGAAAGATTCAATGCTGAATTTTATGGCAAATACATTCTTGGAATTGAACTAATAAAAAATAATCCTAATATTGGTGAAGTTAAAATTGGATATTATAAAGATTTGATTTTTGAGTTGATTAATTTAGAAGCTAATCATAAAGAAAATATTATAGTATTTTATAAAGATATATGGAGGACGTCCCAAGTATTAATAGATATTTTTAAAGAAAAAGGTTTTAAATTTATTTGTCATCATGAGGAAGAATTTACAATTTTTAGTCTTAATAATATTAAAAATTATTTAAATGAAATTATTAATAGAGATTATTTTAATAAAATAGATTGTTTTTTTACTTTAAGCAATAAAAGCAAAGATATTTTAACTTATTATGGTTTGTCTAATAATATTTATGTAACTGGAAATACAAAATTTGATTATCAAAATTTAGTAAAAAAAAAGGGTATATATAAAAAAATTGATAATAGTTTTATCTTGTTAACTTTAGGTGATTGCTATTTTAAATATAAAGAAGATTATTCTTTTAACAAAGAAAAAATTAAGAAATATAATTTTGAAAATTTCTTAAAAGATCAAAATAAAGATCCTTCATTTGACAATGCTTTATTTTCGAGGTGCATTAAAGATCAAATAAAATTTTTTTTAAAAGTTGTTAAAAGTTACCAAAATCTGAGTTTTATTTTAAGACCACACCCCAATGATAGAAGTAGCGAAAAATATTACAAAAAAATATTTAAAAATTGTAAGAATGTTAAAGTTTCATTTGATAACGATATAAATTTTTGGATAAAAAATAGCTCTGCAGTAATCTCAGGTCCATGTTTTACATCTATCGAGTCTAATATTTTAGGAGTAAAAAATTTAATTTATTATAATGAAAAAAATAAATTTCATAAAACGTTATACAGTAAACATTTTTGTCTTAAATTTACACCTGACAATATAATAAATAATTTCAAGGATCTTGGAAATTTCTTTGAATCAAAAAAAGATTTTGAAAATGATTTCCGTTCACTTGCAGATGAATATTATTCCTTAAATGTAGAAAGTTATAAAAAAATTGCTAACAAGATAAAAAGTTTAAATTTTAAAAATTCAGGTAAAACTAAAAAAAATTTTTTGTTTGAATTCTTTTTAAAAAAAGCCTCTAAAGAAATTAATTATGATATAAAAGATAAAAGATTGAACCTAACTTCATATTTAAGGTTTAAAAGTAAATTTAAATTTTCATTATCAAGAATTTATTTTGCTATAAAATTTTTTCGAAACTCTAATAGATTTGATTTTTTAAATATATTATACAAATATATTCGAGGAAGAAATTTTGACAATCATTCTATGGATCTGTTAAGTGGAAAGTTAGATAAAATAGATGGCAATGATTTAAAATTATTTACAAATTATTATTATAAAAATGAAATAAATTTTCAAAAACAAATATTTATCTCTGAAGACAATAAGAAATTATCAATTACAAGGTCTAATAAAAAGTAAATTTGGTGAATGATTTAAATTTTTTCTTACCACCTTTTGTTAAGAAAAATTTGTCTTTACTAATCATTTTTTTAATAAGCTTAAATTGATCATTCAATTTATAACTTAATATAAAGCCTCTTCCAATTTTTGTTTTTTTTAAAATTTTGTACTTTTCCATAGCACCAGTTAAAGCATTGTAATCACCTATGAAATTTTTTTTCATTTTTCTTACAAATAAAATTGAACTTCTTTTAATTTTTTTTGATTTTTTTATTATTGTTCCTTTAAATTCTTTGTCATATCTGTATGGGACATTCAATTTTCTCTCGAAGTAATGAACAAAACAAGTTTCTGCTGGAAGATTTAAATTACAAACCTTACCTCCAGCCTTGAAAAATCTATCAAAGAAAGAATTTAATGCGTAAGAATTTATAGTAATATTTTTAGAGAAAAATTTTTTTCTATTTCCATAAACACTTATTGAAACATTAGGATCATGATAATTTAACGCTTTTTTGTTTCTTCTCATAAATTCTGAAAAAATTCCACAATCTGATTTTGATGATTGAATATTGTAAGTTTTGTTCTGTCCAAATGAGTATGTATAGGTAGGAAAGCACAAAGTACCTGATTTTCCTACAACCTTGATAAAACAATCTAAAAACATTTTACATAGTTTGTCTTTATTAAATATATTTGTGAAACCAAAAAATGTTATATTGCTTGAGATAAATAATAAATCACCTTTTTTTATACCAATTTTCCTTAATGCTCCGATGATATCTTTTTTTTCATAGTCCAAATTAATTTGACTTGAATTTTGGATAATTATTTTTTTCTGATTTTTTTTAGATTTTTTGTTTATGTGGTCGTCTAAATTCATATTATTTAATCTTTTTAGCAACTATATTTGAAATACCATAGATTGTAAGGAAATTTTTATCTTCAAATTCTTTATTAGAAAATTTTATATCATAATTTTTTTCCAATGTAGAAATAAGCAACATTAATTGAAAAGAATCTAATATTCCCTCTTGAAAATAATTTTTTTTCAAATTTTTTGTAGTAATTTTTTTATTATTCAACTTTTTTTGTATGAAGCTTAGAATCTTCTTTTGCATATTGGAAGTAATTATTTAGTATTAATGAGGTCTATTCTATTTTTTAGATGATCGATTTTTTTTTTATTTAGATTCTGTTTTTTGTAATCAATATTTTGAAGTTTTTCAAATTTTTCATTTGTATTAAAAACACAATTTTTACAGATTGTATTATCTAAATTTTTTGATAAATGTTTCTTTCTAAGAAATTTTATACTTTCACTATTATATTGTTTAGTTAAATTTTCTTTTGGATCATATTTGGAATAAATTAAGTCATTTTCAAAATCACCACAGCATGCTGTAAGATTGCCCTCTGCGGTTAAGACTATTCTTTCCCATAAATAATCACATGGTTTTGCTGATTTAATTTCTTTATCCGTCAAAACCACTTCTTTTTTGTCTTTACCTTTATTAAAACTATCTCCATCAATTCTACCACCTTGATTAAATGTTGGTGTAACCATTATGTCTTCAAAAAATTTGGAGTATAGCCTTTTAAATTCTGGAACTTCTTTTTCAGTAATTTTTGTTGTCACAAAAGAGCAAAGAAGCTGGATTTTCTTATGATTTTTTGTTATATAATTATAAATATCTTTAACATTCTTCATAACAGTATCAAAATCATCTTTACCATGAATAAATTTATATGTTTCTCTAGAACCTCCATTTATAGAAAATTTGATACTATCTAATCCTTTTTCAATACAAGTCTTCACCTTTTCTAAAGTTGCTAAAGACCCATTAGTAGTAATGTAAACTCTTTTAACTCCTAAATTTTTTGCTAGTTCGATAAACTCATCTAAATTTTTAGTCATAAAAGGCTCGCCTGTTGTATAGAGTCCCAACTCTTCTAGGCCATTTTTGACTGCATTTTTCAAAAAGTCTTTATAAAGATTCATGTCTATTCTGGTTATTCCTCTTTGCATTTTAGGATTAGCACAAAAAATACACTGATGATTACAGGCATTAGTGAGTTCAATTAAACAATTCTTAGGGAAATTAGCTTCAATATTTTTATCTTGAATAAAACTTTTTTCAGCCCTTTTTTTAAAAAAATTATTTTTCATCAGCATTAAGTACAGTCAATATATCCAAGTGACAATACACAAATTATGTGTTAATTGTGTTTTATATATGTTTTCTTTAGAAAAATTTGATATTAATGGTGTTGCATGGCCTTTTAAGTTAAAGTTATTAGATAAAATTAAATCAAATAGATTAATTGAGGAATATTTTAAATTACAAGATAAAGCTAACACCAACTTTAAAAACAAAATAAGTTTAAAACCAAACTTGTTGTCAACATTTTTTGATGAAGTAGCATTTGATGAGAATATATTAAAAGAGGTAAAAAAATTAATAGGAGATGATATTTATATTTGGTCCTCTGCTTTTTTTGCCAAAGCACCTGGTGAAGGAAAAATTGTGAGTTTTCATCAAGATAATCCATATTGGCAGCTGACAACGACAAATGTTGTCACAGCATGGGTAGCATTAACTGAAAGTAATTTTAATTCAGGAGCACTGCAAGTTGTTCCTAAATCTCATAAAATTGGACTTATTAAAAAATTAGATGTTAAAAATCCTAGAGAGTCATATTTAAAAGGAGAAAAAACTACTCAAAGTAGTGATTTATTATCTTATAATCAAAACTTAGATGACTTCATTAAAAAAAATCCTCCAGAAACTATAGAGCTTTCGCCAGGAGAATTCTCAATACATCATGTAAATGCTGTTCATGGAAGTGGAATAAATAAGTCGAATAATTATAGAATTGGGTTCGCTATAAGATATGTCTCATCTGATACTCAGCATCTTGAAGAAAAAAAAGATACTGCAGTTCATGTATCAGGAAAAAAAAATAATTATTATTCTGAAGAAAAAAGGCCTAACTCAGATTTTTCGCCAGAAAGTATAGAAAGTTATAAATTTGCAATGAACGCTGCGGGAGCTTTTGGCAATAAATCTTATTAAAGTAAGAATTGATTAAAAAATTTTATAAAAAGATTTTTAAAAATTTATCATCAGACGATTTATTTTATAGATACAATCAAACAGAATATACCTATAAAGATCTTGGTTATAGATATGACTTATTTTACAATTTTGCAAAAAAATACCATTTAAAAAAAAAAAGAATATGTGTTATTAGTGAAAAATCATTTGACTCATATTCTTTAGCAGTTTCAATTATTCTAACAAACAATACTTGGGTACCACTTAGTAACAAAACACCTGACTACAGAATTTTTAAGATGGTTAAATTAGTGAAGCCAGAGATTATTATTACTGATAACAAAATCTTAAAAAAAAAATTACTTCGATTCAAAATTCCAATTTTTTTAATAAATGAAATTAACACTCAAAAGATTAAAAAAAAACGCCAATTAGAATTGACACAACAACCTAATGATTTAGCAATGATATTCTTTACCTCTGGCTCAACTGGTGAGCCTAAAGGTGTTCCAATTACTAATTCAAACTTTTTACCAAGTTTATTTGCACAAATTAAAAAATTTTATAAAAAGAAAAAAGATTTAGTTTTTATAGACTTCCATGATTTGTCTTTTGTTATTTCTTTAAATATTTTAATGCCTTGTGTTTTTTTAAAATCCACAATTGTTCCAGCAATTAAAAACTTTGATATAGTTTTTCCACACGAACATATTATTAGGAATGAGGTAAATGTTTTGATATCAGTCCCATCATTTATGAATCAAGTAAGAACCATCATGGACTTAAAGAAAAAAATCTTCAAAAAAATTAAAATTGTGATTATGTGTGGTGAAACTTTTCATTTTAATATTTTAGACTTTATTATTAAAAAATTTCCAAAAAGTGATATTTATAACTGCTATGGAAGTACTGAATTATCACCATGGGTGTTTAGTTATAAATATAAGAAAAAAGACCTAGAAATAATTAAAAATTCAAAATTACTGCCTATCGGAAAAAAATTTAATTTTGCAAAATTTAAAATTGATAATGAAAAAAATCTTCTAATTTCAGGTCCAAGTGTTGTTAAGGGATATTTAAATAAAAAATTTAATCATGAAAAATTTGTAAAAATAGGGAGTTCAGTTTGGTACAAAACAGGTGATCTTGCTATGAAAAAAAGTGCGCTTGTTTTCATTAAAGGTAGAAAGGATTATCAGGTTAAGATTCATGGATATAGAGTCGATTTATTGGATATTGAAAGCACGCTTAAGTTATACAAAAATATTATTAACACTTATATTTATATAAAAAATAAGAACAATTATAATAAACAAATAATAGCAGTAGTTGAAACATCAAAAAAAACAAAACAAATAAACATTTTTGAATTTCTTAAAAAAAGACTTCCAACTTATATGATTCCAAAAGAGATCATATTTCTAAAAAAATTCCCAAAAAATAAAAATGGAAAAATTGATAGAGTTAAAATTTCAAGATTGATTAATTTTTAATTTTTTTATAAATATTTTCATTAAATTTAGTTAATTCATTTTCATAGTCCAAGAAAATCATAGAAATACCGTCATAAATTTTTCCAATTTCCCACAATTCCTCCTGAACATTTTTGTAATTCCCACATATAACTTTCGCCCCACAAGAAGTTGCTATATTTGCAGAATTATCTTTTTGAAGCTTATTTAGAAGTTTATTCGAAGTGGCACCTAAATAATTTTTTACCGCTCCTTTATCCGCATATTTTGTCCCCAATATTTCCTTAAACTCTTTTGCTTCGGACTCAGTATTTCTAGAAATTATATGTAAGGCTGTATAGATCTTTACTTTATTATTTTGTTTCAAAGCTTGTTTTTTTAAGTCAATATTATTTTTTTTTGTAATATTTAGATCTTTAAACATAGTGAATAATATATCACAATTTTTTTTTGCAAAATCTCTCCCGTTAGGTGAAAAAGCAGCTGAGACAATTTTTGGATGTGGTTGTAATGAAGATTTTGGAAAACATTGTGCATTTTTTATTGAAAAAAAATTACCTTTAAAATTAATTGAATTATATTTTTTATTTAATAATTTTTTATATATTTGGACCCACTCTCTCGCCTGATCATAATTAAACCTCTCTGTTTTATTAGCGTCAAACATTTGAATGATTTTAGGATTATAGCCACAAACAAGATTTACTCCGTGTCTATTTCCAAGAAAATTATCTATTGTTGCTGTAGCTTTAGCCGCATAAATAGGATGGATATGGGGCATGTGAATTGTTGAAAAAAAAAAAATTTTTTTTGTAAGTGTTCCTAAAATCGATGAAAAGGTAAATGTTTCAAGAGAGTCTTTGTTGGGTCTTGTCTTTCCACCCCAATCTTTTAATTGTGATAAAGGAAGAATGAAATCTATTCCAATTTTATCTGCGTATTTTACAAGTTTAACAATTTTTTTCCAATCCGCTTTCCATCTTTTTTTATGAGTTGTAAGAGATAAGCCACTACTGCAATTTATTCCAAAAATTCCAAATTTTGTTTTTTCCCCTTTTTTCATTTTACAGTCTTTAACCTACACTATATTGTTAAAAAGTGCCAAAAAAAGTTAACTTATTCATAATAATAAAAAAATTATTTAAAAAACAAAAATTTGATATAAACGATATTAAAAGAAAAGATATCTTGGATTCTTTGCAAATGATAACTCTTATAGAGCATCTAACAAAAAATTACAATTTTGATTCAAAAGATTTTAATAAGAAATTTAAAACATTAAATATTGAAAATTTAACTTTATATTTAAATAAAAATTAAATATTTCTAAGATAATCTAAACCCAAAAATTTAATTTCATCAAATTTTTTTATAAGAAGATCTGAAATATTGCTTTTATTCTTGAATTTATAAGAATTTATACTATCAACACCTAATATTTCTGTAGCAGTTCCAGTCACAAATACTGCATCTGAATTAATAATTTTTTTTAATTTAAAATCACCTTCAGAAAACTTTATTTTATTTTTTTTACATAACTTAATTACAACTTTTCTTGTAATTCCGTTTAGTATTGAGTGATTCTTGGATGTAAAAACCTTATTTTTTTTAATCCAAAAAATATTACACGCAGAAGTTTCTGCTATATTGCCATTTAAATCTAACATGAGACAGTCATCAAATTTGGATTTTTCGAGTTTTTTTCTCTCAATTACAGATATTTGATAAGATCCAGATGACTTAGCTTCAATTGGAAATATTTTTTTATTAAGCTTTGGCCATTTTGAGACACTCAATTTGATATTTTTATTACCAAATAATCGATCCCATTCCCAACAGGCTATTGCATAATTTGTTGAACAATTTTTAGTATCTGGTGACATTGAGTGACTGGATCTAAAAATTATTGGTCTAATATAGCCATCTTTAATTTTATTTATTTTTAATAATTTATTAGTTAAGAAAAGAACTTTTTTCAAAGATAATTTAAAATCCAGTTGCATTAATTTGCAGGATTCAAATAATCTTAAATAGTGTTCACCTAATAAAAAGGGTTTTCCATTATAAACCCTGATACCCTCAAAGACAGAAGTTGCAAAATGTAGTGAGTGATTTAATACATGTATTTTTGCATTTTTTGCATTTACAAACTTACCATTAAAACAAATCTTATTATTCAAACTTGAAAAATCCATTAAGAATTTCTTTTGTTTAAACCATTATCTTTAGAAAGAAAAAAAACTAATGATTTTCTATGACCTTTTCTTACTTTTGTTACCTCATGAGGAAGTTTACAATCGCTTATAATTAAACTTCCATAACTTGGAGTATAGTCATAAACCTCATCTTTATCCTTATAGACTCTATAAATACCACCATCAAAATTCGAACCAAGTTGTAAAACACATGCAATTAAATAGTCAGGGTTACTATCAATATCCAAGTGGTATCCAACAAAACAATCTTTATCAATTTGATTAAACTGAACTCTTCTCATATAAAGCTCTTGATTTGTATCTTCGCCTATAGACTCTTTAATATAGTTTAAAACATGTTTTTGTTTCAATATTTTTAATAATAAATTTGAAAATTTTTCATTTACTATTTCTGGTTTTTTAATATCTGTCATGAATCTTCCAACATGTACATGATTCATCTCACCAGCATCTCCAACTTCAACAAATTCTTTATCTACATCGTTACAAATTTTTTCAATTTTTAATATTTCGTCTTTAGAAAAAGGACTGTCATTCATTTGAATCATTACGGTACCTTTATTGATATATTTATTTTTATTATCTACGCAAATATTATTCATAGTTAGGTTTTCCATATATTACTGCAAGAGGTTTATTTATACTATAAAATTTTTTCATTTTGTAATGATCTAATCCAAATATGAGTGGATTTTCAAATTTGTTTTCAAAGATATCTCCCATCGTTGTATATTCCGCTCCTTGATTTAAAACTATTTTATAATAGTCTTTTTGATCAACTTTAGTGTACCAATTGCTATAAAGAAGTGATCTGGATGATGCTATTTCATTTATTTCTAACCTAAAATATTTATCTGAGCTATATCTTTTTAATAATTTTTTGTAGTTTCTTTCACAAATTTTTAACCATTTTTTTTTGTTTGAAAGTGACTTAACTAATAATCCAACTTTAATATCTTTAGTTTTTTTTTCAAGATTTTGTACACTTAAGTTTAAATTCTTAATAAATTGTTTCTCGGTAACTTTTAATCTTTCACAGTTTTCTTTTGAATAAGCCTCAAAGTCACCATAAAAAACATAATGGTTAAATTTTATTTTTTCAGATTTAAATATCTTATGAAATCTATCAATTATTTTTATAAGTCTTTTTGCTATCAAGCCAACACCAGAATTGAGTTTATTAAACGTATATTTATATAAATTGTGAGATATTCTTACATGCTCGTAATCTGGGCACAATGGGGTAATTATACTTATCTTTTTTTTCTTTAAGATATCTAGAATAATTTTTCTGTCATTGAAGTCTAAACTTTCAATTTCATTTAATATTTTGATTTTTCTAAAAAAATTTTGAAATTTATATATTGATTTTATCTCTTTATGATAGATTAACAATGTAAGTAAGGATGGGTTAAATCCAAGTAATTGACCAAATTCATAAAAAAGAATATTGATAAATTTGTTTTTTCCTGTTTGCTCTCTTTCTTTAAACTCTATTTTTCCAAGTTTGTAATAATTAGAAACTTTTTGCCAAAAAAAATGAAACTTGAGATTGTATCTATTATTATTTGAACTTAATTTATAATCATTATATTCTTTTTTAATCTTTTCTACTTTATCTTTTTGTTTTTTTAAATTTAATTTTTCATAATTAATTTTTTTTCCTGCAACAATATTATTTAAAACCAATTTAGAGGTTTCTTTGCTTATAAAAATCGTGTTATTTAACATTTAATTTTTTTAGAAAAAATTTCAAAGGACTCATTGTAAATTGTATTTTTAGCTTTTGGAATATTTACATAAATTAATGATGAAATAGAGCCATATTTTTTTTTAAAATTATTAATCTTTTTAGAAATAGTTTTTTCACTTCCGTACCAAGCAATATTATTTAAAGCATCTGTAGGATTTTTTATATTGTTTCCAAAACAACTCTCCCTCTTGAAAAATTTCAATTTATCATAAATAATTTTGACAGAGCTTAAATATGGTGAATTCTTAGCAAAAATTAATTTCTTAGCAGTTTCGTCGTTTTTTGTAACAAAAATAAATTTAGAAAGCTTGATTTTTTTTAATGCCTTTTTTTTTGTTAAAGGAGAATATTTTAAATAATTATTTATATGATTGTCTATTATTTCATCAGAGCAAAAATTTGATATTACAATTGACCATTTTTTTTTAGCACAAACTTTAACATTGTGTGAGTTTGGACCTAAAGCTGGCATTATAGTTTCTAAATTTTTTCGATCTTTGTAAAGTTTATTGAAATATCCTAAACCTAATTTTTTTACTCTTGTTTTTTTTGTAAAATTTTTAGATAAATCTTTTTTTGATGTTAAAAGATTTATTATAATTTTGTGATTTTGAAGCATTTTTTCGTAAACATTTTCTCCTAATTGACCTACTGCCTCAATATCAGTTTGATTGGCACCGGAGCCTATACCAAGTATCAATCTACCTTTGCTTAAATTATCGTTCATTGAAATTAGAGAAGAAGCTATTGCAGGATTATAAAAATTTAAATTTACTGTCAAAGTTCCAAGTTTGATTTTTTTTGTGAGTTTTGATAGCGCAGAAACCATCATAAGACTTGATGCAATTTTTTCATGTTTATCAGTAATATGTTCTCCAAAATAAGCTTCATCAACACCAAATTTATCTGCAAGAACTACAGATTCTATAGCTTCATTTAGAACATCTGAGCTGGGTGCATTTTGTGGATTAAGCGGTATGTTAAATATACCTTTATTTATTTTGTTCATTGATTGGTTATTTGTCTCAAGTTTCTAACTTTTTTTACTATTTATATAATTAAATTTTTAAATTTCAATATTAATTGATTTATAGATCATAATTTATTGATAAAATTTAAATTATATTTATAGATTAGATTGTTTCAAAAATTTATGTTTAAACCAAACATGTTCAAATGGATTTCAGATCTTTTTTCTATTAATAGATCAATTACTGGAGAAGGAGTTAGAAAAACTTTAGCATATTTTCAAAAAATAAATCCTGAACTGAAGTTGATAAAATTTAAAACTGGAAAAAAAGTTTTTGATTGGAAAATACCAGATGAATGGTCGATTAGAGATGCGTATATTCAAAATCAAAAGGGACAAAAATTTGCTGAATTCAAAAAAAATAATTTACATATTGTTGGGTATTCAGTTCCTATTAATAAATGGGTAAATAAAAAAGATTTAATAAAAAAGATTTATACTTTAAAAAAATCTAAAAGTTATATTCCTTATGTAACCTCTTATTATAAAAAGGATTGGGGATTTTGTATGTCAGAATTACAGAAAAAAAAATTTATAATTGGTAAAAAATTTAGAGTAAAAATAGATTCAAATTTAAAAAAAGGATTTTTAGATTGTGGTCATGCAATAATAAAAGGAAAAAACAAAAAAGAAATTTTTTTTTCCTCGAATATTTGTCATCCCTCAATGGCTAACAATGAATTATCAGGACCCACACTAATCAATGCGATTTTGTTATATCTAAAAAAAAACTATCCAAATAATTTTTATACTTATAGATTTATTTTAGTTCCAGAAACCATAGGCTCATTAGCCTATCTATCAAAATATTTGAAACCAATGAAAAAAAATATTTTTTCAGGTTATGTTTTGTCCTGTGTTGGTGACAATAATAATTATAGTATAATTAAATCTAGAAACGAAAATAATCTTTCAGAAAAAATGCTATATTCCTTTTTAGAGAAGAAAAAAAATCTAAAGATTTATAGTTATTTAGAGAGAGGATCTGATGAAAGGCAGTATTGTTCCCCTGGAATAGACTTACCTATGTGTGGATTTAGCAGGTCCAAATACGGTGAATATAAAGAGTATCATACAAGCGCAGATAATTTAAATTTTATTTCAAAAAAAGGACTAGAAAACTCTTTAGATATTTTTTGTAAAATTATAGATATTTTAGAACTAGGCATTATACCAAAAAGACAAAGTTTAGGTGAACCTTTTCTAGCAAAAAAAAAATTATACAACACTAAAAGTTTGTGGAACAAAAATGATTATGAAAGATCTCTTAAATTAAGAATGGATTTTTTAGCTTATTGTGACAATAAAGAAAATATATTTGATATAAAAAAGAAAATTAATTGTTCTTTTGATGATTTAGTAAGTGAATATAAAATACTTTTAAAAAGTGGGGTGCTTAAGTCAGGTTATTATTAATAAAATTATGTTAATTTATCTATTTTAAGTTTTTTTATAATTTCTTTGTCAATTGGTTGGCCAGGAGTAAAATTCTTTGAAGATTTTTTATTCATTAGTTTTGAGAAATATATTGAAGATAAACCGTTTCCTGGTCTTAAACTTTTAATATTTTTTTTTGAAAACTTTTCACCAATATTAATATTTTGAATAGCAAATATTGATCTTCGAAACTTTATGTTTTTTTTTTCATTCGGGGATCTATAAAAATAATTCTTTCCTAACAAGTTATAAGCAGAATTAATTTTTTCTTTAAAAAGGTGGATCTCCTTTCCTTTTAAAGAAAACTTAATATCCAAACCTTTTTTTTGATTTTTTAATGCTATATGTTTTTCTACTATATCTGCCCCAGCTGCTATAGCCAACTCAGATATTTTATCATAATTTGAATGATCAGAAATTCCAACCCTACAATTAAATTTTTCTTGAATAATTTTGATGTTATTAAGATTAAAATCGCTAGATTTTGATGGATAACTGCTTACACAATACATCAATATTATTTCTTTAGAACCATATTTTGAAGCTGTGTTGTAAGCAATTTCAATTTCTTTTAAATCAGCAAGGCCAGTTGAGATAATGATTGGTTTTTTTGTTTTAGCTATTGTCTTAATTAATTCTAAATCTGTAATTTCGAAGGATGCAACTTTGTAAAACGGACACCCTAATTTTTCAAGAAAGTCAACTGCATGATTATCAAAAGGAGTACTAAAAATTTTTATTTTTAGTTTTTTTGCATACTCAAAAAGTTTCTTATGCCATTCGAGTGGGGTCTTTGCTTGATCATATAAATCCCATAGTTTGAAACCCTTCCATAATCCATGTTTAATTTTGAAAATATTTTTATTGGAATTCAATGTCATAGCGTCGGCAGTAAAAGTTTGAATTTTTACTGCGTCAGCTCCATTTATTTTTGCAGTTTTAATTAAATTTTTTGCTTTTTGAAAATTTCCACAATGATTAGCAGAAATTTCAGCAATTAGATGAGGTTTCTTTTTATTACTTAAAATCACGAATTTTTTATTTTTGAAACAAGTTTAGAGATCTTTATGTCGTGTTCATGAATTTGAGCTAAAATTTTACTAGCTTTTTTATGATCTAACTTTAAAGCAAGTTTAAGTAAATCCATCCAATTTTTATTATTTTTTGATCTAATTTTTTGAATTTTATTAACAAACAAAATAGATTTTTTGTACTTATTATTTTTTTTTGTTTTCATGTTTAATCAGTTTTTTTTTATTAAAACACATTTTAATTAAATTTGGTTTTATATCTCTACTAATTTTTATATTTTGACTCATTTTTGACCAAAGGAATTTTTTGTAAAATTTAACCATTTTTTTATCACAACTTAAAACACAAAAATAGTCATAATCAAAAATTATGTGATTATTAAAATTCATTAATAAACTTGCAATTTTTTTTCCTCTGAAATTTGAATTTACAACCATAGAGTCTAGATACAAAATTCTAATTTTTTTATTCCTAATAAATAAATTTTTTTTACTTAGAAAAGTATAACCAACTAGGCTGGATTTAAGAAATACAAAGTTATGAATATCATTTTTTTTAACATTTGAATTAAAATATTCTGTTTGTGAATTAATTCCAAATTTCCAAGTTTGATCTTTTATTTTTAAAATCTGTTGAATAACTTTTTTATTTAATTGATAAGTTTGTAATGATTTAAGTGAATACATAAAATTAACTTATTTATTTAAGATTAATTAAGATATATCTAAAATAATTTTTCTGCAATCGATTGAAGCACTCTTAAGCTTTTATTAATTTTGACAAAATTACTTTAATTATTTAATTTTTCATATAGAAACTAGGCTAATGAGAGATTATAAAAAGAAATTTGTTATATCATTATTTTGGGTGTTATTTTTTCCAAGTTATTCTTTCGCTTATTTTGATCCTGGTACAGCCGCGTTCATTATACAGTCTTTAATTGCGTTAATTGGATCAGTATTTGTTTTTTTAGCAAATCCTTTAAAATTTTTAAAATCGTTTATAAGTAAATTAAAAAAAAAAAAAAAAGAAGATGATAAAACAAAATATTCTGAATAGTTTTTTTTTAGCTTTTTTACTATCCGGGGTTTTTTTTTTCGAATTTATAAATTATCAATTTTTTACTTACACAGGGTTTCATTATAAGAAACTTGAAGTTGTCATTTCACTTTTATTTCTTCATTTTAGTTTGTTTATATGTTTCTTATTTTATTTTTGGTTAATAGAATTAAATTTTTTGGAAAATTTCAAATCTTTTTTCAATAAAATTTTAAAAATAGTATTATTTTTTTTCTTTGTAAGAATTTTCATTAAATCTAGCGGGTACCCAGGATTAATTTATTTCTTTGAGAATAATTTTGGTTTTGGGAATGAGATGTTTGAAAAAATCTCTATATTTATTGTAATCTTTTTTATTTTATTTTGGATTGACTCTTTAATTGAAAAAAAGGGAATGAACACCATAAATTTTTTTAAAATTTATGGTATATTCATAAGTATTATAATTTGTTTTCAGCTTTTTACTAATCCAATTTTTAAAGATAAAAATTTAGTTTTTAAAAGTGAATTTGAAATAGTGAAAAATATCAAGATAGACAAAAAGGTAATTTTTTTAATTTTTGATACTTTTGATTATAATTTAGCTTTTGATAAAATTAATAATTTTAGTTTACTAAATATTGAAAGACTAAAAAAAAAATCTATCTTTTTTGAAAATGCATATCCACCGGCTAGTAAAACTTTAAGTGTAATTCCAAGTTTGATTTTAGGGGAAAGTCCAATTGGTTTTGATGTGAGTGGAAAATTTAAAGATTTAAAATTGATAAATAATCACGTAAATGAAGTTGATTTTAATTATAAAAATTCAATATTTAATGATTTAAATAAAAAGTTTAATATGAAAAATGAAAACTTTTCAATTCTTGGAAGATATCATCCTGTTTGTAATATTTTTGATCAGATTAATTGTGTAAATACTTCAAAATTTGAAACTGGAACTAAACTTTATTGGTATTCAGGTCTAGTAAGATTTTGTGAAACAATTTCTGAGATAGTAGTTTTATTTAAGAGAGTAAAATTTTGTAATTCTGGAAATATTCGAAAAAAACTTCTTGAGAAATCAATTTACGCAGAAATTGGATTTTTAGATAAAAATTTAGAAAATTTGTTTAACAATGATGCAAATTTTATTTTTGCGCATGTTTTGCCACCTAAAACAGGAGGTTTTTATTACGGCAAGGATTTTATAAAAGGACCAAATAAAATTTATCGAGAAAAAAAAAAACTTATAGCTAAGCACAGAGGTTATGCTCAAAACATGATTTATGCAGATGAGCTAATTGGGCGAATTATGAATGTTTATTCCGATCAAAAATTCCGAGATAAAATGTTAATTATCACTGGTGATACCAGTAATATTATGGAGGGAAATATAAGTGATAAAGTTCCGCTTATAATAAATATTAACTCTGCTCAAAATAGTTTAATAATTTCCGAAAAAGTAAATACTTTAAGCTTAAATAAGTTAATCATAAATTTTTTTAATAACGATTTAAAAGAATATTCAGATGTTAGTAATTTTTTTGAAAATGAAACTTTTAACAGTCCTTTACCAAATAACTAGACTGGCTTATTGAAAATTATTTATTAATTTTTCTGATACACTTCCATAATTATACAAATTTAATTTTAAAAATTCTTCAATTTGATTCTTCATTTTATTACCATTGATTTCTTTATCAATAATATCTGATAAATTATCTAAATCTAAAGGTTTACAACTAACTTTTATTGCAAATTTTTCTTTAAATTTATCCTCAAATAATACATGAGAACTATCGAAATCTTTATTGAATCTTTTATTACCAACCTCAATTAAAAGAACTGGCCTATGTAAAATTGAAAGAAACTCTAAAGCTATTCCTGAGTAATCTGTTATCAGTAAATTTGATTTTTCTAATGAAGCCAAATCGGACAAATTTTTCGATAAATAAAAATTTTCTTTTTTTTCAAAATGGTTTAAAATTTTTTGAATTGCTAACTTAGATCTTTTAAAATGTTCAGGATGTGGTCTAAATATTACCTTATATCCTCTACTAATTAGATGCTTAATTATTTCATAACCATATTTTTCTAATAAATTTTCTTTAGCCTCATTCCATGAGGGTGCAAATAATATAGTTTTTTTTATCATTTTATTTAAATTTATGTTTTTCTTTAAGTAATCTAAATATATAAACCCTGATTTAATCAATTTCTTCTTTGGAAAAGCATATCTTTTTTCTTGTTCTAATATTTCTTGATAATGATAATCACCATTACAACAGACGATATCATAATTTTTAAATGCGTTATGTTCATAAACTTTATTGATGCTCGCTAACGAATGAAAAAAATAAATATAATTTTTACAACTTGTGCTTTTTTTGAGATAATAATTTCCTAAATTAGTCAATGTCATAAAAAAGTATTTTCCTCTAATTAAAAGAAAAGTGAGGGTTCTTAAAGTTCCACCGCCTATTCCTACTGTAATTATATTTTTTTCCATTATTAAGGATTTATAAGTTTCCTCATTGTCACTTACTAAATGTAATATTTTACTATCATTATTTTTTTTTGCTAAAAGTAACAAAAAATCCTTATAAGAGTTGAGATAGTTTATATTTTCTGAAAAAAAAATATATTTGTAATATTTATTGAGAATTTTTATTTTTTTTAAAAAATCTATTATCAATTTTAATATTGTTTTTTTAAGACCGAAACTAAATCATTTTTTTTTAGTTTGATAGGGTTATTTTTAAGGCGTTGAAGATTGACACCTTTTAAAATTTTATCTAAATCTCTTGGTAAAAAAATTCCTAATTTTTCAAGATTATCATTTAAAAAAGTTTTTTTTTTTAATAATTTAAGAAAATTATCCAATTCAGCTATATTTTTGCAATTTGTTGATTTAAAGATGATTTGAAATCTTTTTTTTAAATCAATTTCTGGGTAAGAATACTTAGAGTTTTTATAATTAAATTTTAAAAAATCATTAAGCGTTAATGATACTGCATGTCCATGACTAATTCCAAAATGTGCAGTAAATGGATATGATAATGCATGCGGGGCTGTGGTTTTAGTTATATTAATTGCTTCTCCAGATAAATTTGCAGCTATACACATTTTATTTACATTTTCTAAGTTAGGCTTATTAACAAAATTTATGAAATTTCTGCTAGATAATTCTAGAGATTTTGATGCAAAGACGATACTTTTTTTATTTGATTTAATGGAAATTATAGATTCGATTGCTTGAGCAATAGCATCAAATCCAGATGACGCTTTAATTTTTTTATTACCTCTGATTACAAACTCTTTCACTAAAAAAAATAAATTTGGTCTTAATAGTTTATCTTCAACTGAAAACTTAATTTTTTTTTTATATATAACTGCGTTTGAAGTGACCTCTGCTCCAGATCCAGCAGTAGTTGGTATAACAATTAATTTGAAATTTGATTTAAATGACTTTTTTTTACTGTTAAAAACTTGATTCGAGATCTCATCATTTAAATTTATTACTTTTAAAATTTTAGAGTAATCTAGTACAGATCCACCTCCAACCGCAATAACAATTTCTGGGTTAAAAGCTCTTAACGATTTTGCAATAAGTTTTAACTCTGTAATTTCAGGATAAAATAATTTTTTGAAATAAATTTTCAAATTCAAATTTTTATTTTTAAACAATTTAAATGCACCTGATTTTTTGAAAGAATTAACACCAGTAAGTAAAAAAATCTTTTTTTTTTGATTTTCTTTTAAGAAAAGCTCAATTTCAGATAATGAAGAGACTCTCATAATGAACTTTTAAATTTATTTTTCAAATCGGTCAAATTTTTAGGTCTCAATAAATCATATTTGCTTTTGTTATTTGTATAAACCTCAAGAAATGAGGGAGAATTTGATTTTAAAAATTTTTTTACTACTTTTTTAGTCTCATTTTGTTTAGTTAATTTAAAATAAGATTTGAAATTTAATGCTTTAGAAAAAAGTTTAAAATTTATTTTTTTAGAAAATGTTATTTGATTTCCAACAGACTCATGAACATTATTATTTAATAAAATATATTTTAAATTTTTTTTTCCAAAATTTGAAAAAGTTAAAATTGAGCCCATATGCATAAGAAGTGATCCATCACCATCTATACATAGAATATCTTTTTTTGAATTTAGAGAAACTCCTAACGAAACCATTGCTGTATGACCCATTCCACCAACTAGATAAAAATCAGAATTTTTTTTAGTCTTTTTATTCACTCTTATTTGAAAAAGTTCTCTTGAGTTGAAACCTGTTGAAGTAATGAATTTTGTATTTTTTTTTGAGAGTTCAATTAAGTTACTTAAAAAAAAACTTCTATTTACGTTGTATTTATATTCTTTATTTGCTTTCAAGCTGGGATTCTTAGCTAAAGAATTATTTTTTAATATAATAGCAACAATTTTTTTTTGATTTTTTGCTTTTTTTAAAAGAGATGATATTTTTTTTATGTCATTGTCATTTTTAATCACTAGATAATTTATTTTTAAAAGATCTAAAATTTTCAAAGTTATTTTGCCTTGAACTTCATGCTGTGGCTCATCTTTTTGGTTAGGTGCACCTCTCCATCCAATGATAAGTAGCATAGGTATCGAATATACTTTTTTATCAGCAATTGAAATAAGGGGATTGATTGCATTACCCAATCCAGAATTTTGCATATAAACACAAGGTAATAAGTTTTTTGATAAATTGTATCCTACACCCAATGATATTGCCGAACCTTCATTAGTAGATATTATATTTTTTACTGACTTGTCAGCATCAATTGTATCAGTAAAGTTTTTTAAAACGCTATCTGGAACTCCACAAAAAAAACTAATTTTTTGAGATTTTAAGTGTTTCAAGAGTTTTAAAGGTGATATCACTATGGAATAATATTTAGTATTTCTTTAATTGGCATGATTTTCTTTTCAATTTCGTATGATCTAGAATTTTTAAGAATTGATTTTAAAACATTTTCAACGGTAATCACAGAAGCCCTTAATAATTGATTAGCATAAATTACCATACTAAAGCCTGCTTTACGCAATTTTTCCTCTTTTATTACTGAATAAGATGATGGAACAGCAATTAAAGGTCTAAAATGTTTTGATTTTTTAAATTTTTTTGCAAAATCTAAAATTTCTTGTGGTTTTTTTGATTTGCTATGAATTAGGATCAGGTCTGCGCCTGCTTTAGAATAATTTTCTGCTCTTTTTAGTGCATCTTTCATTCCTTTTTTTAATATTAAAGACTCTATTCTAGCTGCAACTAAAAAGTCACTGTATTTTGATGCTTTTTTAACAATCTTTATTTTATTACAAAAATTTGAAATTGAATCTTGTGTAGCTTTTTTTTGATTTTCAAAGAGAGAATTAATTTTTGTTCCAGTCTTATCTTCCATAACAATACATGAAATTCCTAAACGCTCCATATTATGAATTAGTTGAGGCAAGTGTTCCTCACGCCCACCATTGTCTGCATCAAAAATGATTGGCTTTGAAGTAACATTCAAAACATTATTGAGGTTAGAAATTCTTGTATTTAAGTCTAAAGAGCCATCATCTCTCTTTCCCATTACAGCAGATTCAGTTAAGCTAGAAGACCACAACCCATCAAATTCGACTGATTCATTCTTTTTATTAAAATTCAAATTTTCTATTAACATTCCAATTAAAGGGTGATGGCATTCGACTATTCTTACAAATTTTTTATAGTTTAAAATTTTTTTCAGTCTAGATACTCTCGAAGCAGAGGAGAAATATATTGAATTAATTGATCTGTGATTTTCACTTATAATCGGTTTTTTTGTATAAGGTATTTCTATTAATTTGCCATTCCATTTTTTCAGTAAATTAATAACTTGTGCTCTTTTTGTTTTTTGAATACCTTTTTTCCAATCATCTCCATGGATGAAGTAATCTGGTCGAATTGATCTAAGATTTTCCGTATAATCCCAATTATTATGTTTCATTATTTTTGAAACACCTTTAAAATTTTTTAGAATGTTATACCTATCCTCGTAACTCACATATGGAACTCTTTTATATTCTGAAATAGCCTCATCTGAAAATAACCCAATAATAACTTTTCCATATTTTTTTGCGTTTTCAATTATATTTATATGACCACTATGAATTATATCAGCACCCAGTGGAACATATACAGTTTTTTTATTTTTCATTTAAAAAGCTCCGAAGATAATTTTAGAAATATTTCTTTGTCATTATTTCCGTATTTTGCATATCTGTTAACTATATCACTTTCTAGTGAGGTGATGCCAGCCCCATGTTGACCTCTCAACTTAGGCCTAAAAGCTAAATCAAATTTTAAAAATGATTTTTCGGACTCATAAAAACTTGATACTAGCAGTGGAAGTTTCCAAAATATTTTTTCAATATCTTTTCTTGTTTCTAATGGGGTATTCTTATTATATTCGTCTTCATTATTCAGATACAATATGAGTGGCTCACATATTTCTTTTAACTTTTCAGTAGATCCACTCTTTTCTATTAAATCTAATAATACCTCAGCATTAGTTTTAGATAATTTAAGCCATTTTGAGTCAATACTTAGCAAGAACTCACATACATTCGGCTGTAAAAAAGGAAATCTAGCTTCGATAGGCCCTCTATTCATAAATATTATTGATGCTCTTTTAAGCATATTATTATAAATACCATTAATAAAAAACATTCTACTTGCTGATCTGATTTGAACATCGTGAGGCTTATCTAATTCTTTCCAGCTATCATAAGCCCCAAGTAATTCATCAACTCCGTGCCCCCCAATTGTAACTTTAAAACCATCTTTTTTCATTCTTGGAGCTAAATACCAATAAATTGGAAGTGGATAAAAACTTAATGCTTTGAGTTTTCTCATTTCAAAAGAATAGACTATTCCAGACACATCGTTAATTAGTTCCTCAGGCTCTCCTAAGACTTCAACAAGTTTATGGCCAATTTCAGAAAAACCTGCTGAAGCTAATCTTGCTTTTTCTACATCAATTATATTTTTTCCTTTAACACCATAGACATATGAAACAGGCTCGAAACTAGGATTTACTTTTTTTAAGTTTTTGAAAACATAGTAAGTTGTTAAATAGCTATCAATACCTCCAGACAACATTGTACATATTGGAACGTCTCCCATTGTCCGATTTTTTGAGGACTCATCTAAAATTTCATTAAATTTTTCTCCAATTTTTAAAATAGAAGTATCTTTTTCAATAAGATTATTTATTGGTAAAAAAAATTTTTTTTTAGTTATTTTTTTACTTTTTAGACAAAACTCTACATAGTGCCCAGGCTCTAATTCTATAGGTTCTTGTAAACTTAAATTTGTGACAGCTTTAAAACCTTTTAATTCACTTGAAAAAATAAATTGATCATCTTTATGATAATAATAAAGTGGTATTCTACCAGGCCAATCTCTAGCAATAAGGATTTTTTCAAGATTTTTATCGAAAATTGCAATTGAAAACATTGAGTCTATTGATTTGTTATAAAGAAAATCAATACCTTCGTTTTCATATAATTTTAAAAAAACCTCTGTATCACCTTGAGTATTGAAACTAATTTTTTTTTCAATCAATTGATCTTTTATTTTTTTAAAATTATAAAATTCTCCGTTAAATATTAGACTTATTTTGTTATCTTCTGATTTATATGGTTGATCAGAAGCTAGTTGAGTAGTTTCATTTTTACCTGATTTTTTTACTAAATGTCTTCTTGCCGCAAAAAAAATGTTGTCATCTAGCTTTTCAACAGTTATTCCATCCTCCCCTCTATTAATAAGATTAATAGCCTGGAAAGCAACGTCAGAACTTACTAAAGTACCCCCAAATATTCCACACATAATTTAAATTAAAATTTCTAATGGATTATTCATCATAACCCCAATTGATCTTATCTTTTCTGCCTCTCTCAAGAGTTTTTAAAGGGTTATATAAATTAATCATATCCATTTTTTCTAAATAATTAATATTTTGACCATCGGAAATTTTAATTAAAGAACCGTTTCCTGAAAAACCGTGTTTACAAAATGCAGAAACCCAAATTGAATCATCTTTTCTCATTTTGATATTTGTTTCATCTCCATCATTATCAGAATGAAAATTTACAGAACCGTTAGTTACTAAGTAATGTGAACAAGCCGAATCCATTAAATCAAAAACTTTCTTCTTTTTAAAAACTTTTAAAAAATATCCAGATAAATCCTGAAATCTTTTTGAAGATGCCATTGATGCAACTATATAAGACTTAAATTTTCTCGCTGTTTTAAGTGAATCTTTATATGAAAAAAAGTTTTTTCCAACAGCATCTTCACTAAATTTTTTATCTGAAAAAATAGCATAATTTATTTCTAAAAAGTCACAGATTTTTTTTATAGCTTTCTCATTCACTTTTTTATTAGTTTTAGAGAAATAATCATTAATAAGCTTAAACTGTACACCTGTAGATTTGCTCAATTCTTTAAAGCTATAACCTCTATTGAAAATTTCTTGCTTCAACATTTGCCTGTTGAATTTAGATTTCTTATTTGACTTGATAAAATTTTTGAATGCTTGATCATTAAGTTTGTCTGATAACAGATTTTCAACATAAGACTTAGTCGTATAAGATAATATTTTACCTGGGCCATTTGTTGCTCTTGAATAAGTATGAAGACAATATGATGGTTCAAAATAATTATCTCCAACTACCCAATCATTTTTTTTTTCTTTATTAATTTTAAACTTACAGAAATTTATTTTGTTTATTTTTTTTCCAAATCTTGCATGTATATCGTTTGGCCCAAGGCTTACGGTTATCGCTGGTTCCAGGTGACCATTATTTAATTTAGGCAATTTTTCTTTTGGACAAAGAATATCTATTAGCACTGGAGCGACATAACCTTTTGGAGATGGCAATGTATAATAATTATAAAAATGTATCTTGTCTCTTGTGATTGGTCTTTTGGTTTCTTCCAATTCTTTTTTACTTTTAAAAATAAAATATGGAAGCTGATTTGATTTCAATAAAAAAGCATTAGGAATATCTAGAATTTCTGAAATCTTATCAATAGAATTTTTATCTAATCTTATAAGATTATCTTTCTCTATCTTTATATTTGAGTATCTTAAAAATTTTTTATTTAATTCTTCGAAAGTAGTTTTTCTTATATTCAGCCAATGAACAAGCTTATTTTTATCAATCATAAATGTAAAATTTAAACATAATTAATATATTAAAAAAAATGGATGTCAAAAATTAATTTTTTTTAACTCATTTATAATATCTTTATTTATATACTTACTAAGTTTTTTAAAGTTATTATTTCTTAAGAGTGAAATATTTTTTTTTCCAGAAAAAAAAACCATATTTTTTTTACAATTATGTTTTCCTTTGCAATAACTATTATTATCGTCAAAAAAAATTTTTTTACATATTTCACATTTTACTGGTTCGTGATTAAAAATAAAATTAAATCTTTTTATTTTTCTTTTTGATAAAAAATCTTGAGACTCATATCTTTTATAAAAATTCGATATACCCGCATGGTCTCTTCCTATAGAAAAATTTTGTATACCAATTTTTTTAATTATCATTGATTGAAATAAAGCCTCATTGGGTCCTGCTTTAAATGACGGTAAAAATAAATTAATGAAATAAAATTTTTTTTTAAACTTCTTTGAAATTATTTTATAACATCTTTTAAATAAATCATAATTACAATAGTTAAACTTTGAATTTATATATACAATAAAAATATTTTTAAATTTCATTTTTATGAGTCTCTGTATAATTTTTTCATGTCCTAGGTGTGGAATATTTCTCGAACTAAAAGCAACACTATTTTTAAGGTTATTTTTTTGAATTTTTTTTAGATCATTATAAAAACTTTTAATAAAATTTTTATTTATCTTTATTTTACCACTTAAGCAGTAAGGATTTTTTAATAAAATTTTTTTTATAATAGGATGCTTTCTGTTGACAAAATTAAATGTTTTTTTGATTATTTTTTTATTTTCAACTTTAAAAAACTCTTCATTTGTAATTTCTCCAACAATTTTTCGGTTGAAGCAAAGATTGGTTGATTTTCCTTTTTCAAATATAAAACTTTTTTTTACATAAAGTAGAATTGGGATAGTTTCATTGCTCTTATTAGCAGAAATAAAACTCTTATATTTTCTTTCTCCGAAAAAAGTTTTATTGGGGCTGTATAAACCTGATATTAAATTTTGCAAATTTGCAAAGTCATCCCCATTTAAATGAATATTCTGTTTACTTTTAATTTTTTTTTCTAAAATTCTCACAAATAATAATAATATTTACATTTTTATTTTTATGAATTACTTAATATTATAAACACATTAAATACAAAATATAATATTTCTGTATAATTAAGACTTCTAATGTATGACGCTAGAATTATTTAAAAAAACATTACAATTATTAAGTTTTAAAGAAAGACTTTTTTTATTATTTATTATTGGTAGTGCATTTTTCTTGGCATTACTGGAAATAGTTTCTCTGGCTGCAATAATACCAATTGTTCAAATAATATTTAATGAAAACTTTTTTGACAAATACCAGAAATACTTTGAAATAATTCCTCATTTAAAAGAATTAACAAGAGATAATTTATTTTTAATAATAATAACATTTTTGCTTTGTTTGGTAATTTTAAAAAATATTTTGGCTATTTATTTTAATTATTTAATTCAAAATTATTGCTTTAATATTCGGCACAAGTATCTAACAAAAATGTTTTTTCATTATCTAAATGATTATGATTATTTACTTTTTAAATCTAAAAATAAATCTGAGTTTTTGAGAAATTTGGGTAATGTAAGAAATTTAGGATATTTTATTTTAAATTTATCGATTCTATTTACAGATCTGATTATTTTACTTTCAGTAGTAATTTTAATGCTTTTTCTAGTAGGAAAAATATTAATAATAGGTTTGATAATCTTAACAATTTTTGGGTTTTTTTATTACATAATTTTTGGAAAGTTTTTAAAAAAATCTTCTGAAAGGTTACAAGACCTAGAAAAAGATTTTTACAAAAGTGTTACAGAGAGTTTTTCATCATTTAGAGAAATATTAGTAAGCAATAAGATACAATTTTTTTTTAATTTTTTTTCTAATATATCAAAAAAATCAAGTTCTTTTCTTTCTAAAATTACACTAATTCAGAGCTCATCAAGAAATTTTATTGAGATTTTATTGTCAATAATTATTTTATTAAGTTTGTTTTACGTCTCTGCTTTTTTGAATATAGATTTTAAAGATTCTATACCTAATTTAATGGTTTTACTCATTGCACTTTTCAGAATCATGCCATTAGTAAATAGAATTTTATCTCAATCTCAAAAAATATTATCTAATGCAGTTGAAGCAAAAAATACAATTAAAGAATTTGATTATTTTAATAAACAATTAAAACAGAAAAAAAATATTAATTATATTGGCCTCAAAAATTCCATTGAGTTAAATAATCTTGAATTTAGATATGGAAAAAAAGTAATTTTAAAAAATGTAAATTTAAAGGTATATCAGGGCAAGCTGTCGATGCTAGTTGGTCCTTCTGGCGCAGGCAAGACTACTTTATTAGAAATTATTTTAGGTTTATTAAATCCAACTAAAGGTAAAATTTATATTGATAAAAAGGAGCTGAATAAATCTTCAAAAAGAAATTTTTTGAAAGCATCTTATGTTCCACAAATTATAAATTTGTTAGATGAAACATTAGAAAAAAATATTACTTTAACAAATGATGTTTCTGATAACAGCCGATTAAAAAAAGCAATTCATAAAGCAGGCTTAACTCAATTTTTAAAATCATCATTAAAAAAAACTAATATAGTGCTTGGTGATAGTGGATCAAAATTATCTGGTGGGCAAAAACAAAGAGTTGGATTAGCTAGGGCCTTTTTTGAAAGAAATGATGTGCTTATATTAGACGAACCAACAAGTATGTTGGATAAAAAATCTGAGGAAGTGTTTTTTAAGTCACTATTAAAACAAAGAAAAAATCTTACAATCATTCTTGTAGCTCACAAACCCCCTAAATATTTAAAACCAGATGCAATATTTAAAGTTGAAAATAAATTGGTTAAAAAAATTAATAATTTTTAGAAAATTTATATAGATTAAATTTTAGCAATTTCTTTTTGATCATCAAATCTTATATAAATTAAAATATTTTTTTCAATGTGATCTCTGATTATTTTATTCCACTCATTTTCAGTCATAATAGTAACATGAGCATTTCTTCCATCAGGTAAGCTTTTTTTGGCTAGACGAGTACTTATTGAAAAAAAAATTACTTTTTTTGTAAATTTATTAATATCTTTTAAAGTTTTTTCTAAATTATTTCTCTCCACATGCTCCATTACATCAGTACATATTGTTAAGTCATATTTAGTTTTAGGTAGTTTTGAATACTTAAAGAAATAAGGGTCATACAAAAAAATATCCAAATCTTTTTTCTCAAATGGATCATTGTCATATTCAAGACCTTTTCCACATCCGAAGTCGAGCAAGGAATTAATATTATTTTTGTCAATTATTTTATTTATATATTCAATATTTGATTTTAGTGAATAACCTTTGAAGGTGTTTGGTTTTAAGTGCATTAGTTTAAGTAATAAATGGTAATAATATTTACCAAAAAAAAATTTTAATAAACTAAAGATTTTTTGTTTTAATTTAGATAACATCTTAATAATTTAATCATATTATTAATAAACACAAATCTAAAGATTTTTTTTTATAGAGTTTATTACAAAGTCTTTGCTTAAATTTTCCATACAGTTGTTGTGATGATTTTTACATTCAATATCAAAACATGGATAACATTTCATCATAGAGTTTTTTTCTATGATAATGTTATTTTTATATTGAAACGCCTCTACTGGTAAAAAACCCGTATGAATCAAAAAAGTTTTTTTTTCAAAACATGAAGCTAAATGATTGAATAGACCTTCGTAAGTTACCAAAAAATCACATTTTGAAATGACAAATGCTAAGCTTCTAAGATCCAGATCCAATTTATGAATGCAGTTATTAAGCTTTAGTTCTGTTGACAAACCTATTTGTATCCAATTGACATGAGTTAAATGATCAACTATTGACTGCATGCCTTCAAAGCTCCATTCTTTGTTTTGAGTGAAAGATTTTTTACTTGTTGATTGAATTAATGAAAAATTATCAGGAAGATTGAATTCTTTTTTAAATTTTATTTTCTCTTTTTCTGAAAAATAAAACTCATTTTTTAAATCTTTATAATCAATATTAAGATTAAAATGCTCAGACATAGCTTGAGCCAAATGAATATTCTTTTTTTTATGAAAAAATAAAAAAATTTTTTTATTTAAAAAATGATGTTCTTTGGTTGAATGAATACTGTTAAATTCAAAAATAGAATCACCTTTAAGTTTTCTTAAAAAAAACCAAATATAACTTCTATTTTTAAATTGGAACAATTTATAAATTCTAGGATTATTTAAAAAAATATTAAAATGGTTAGAGAATAAAATAATTTTTTTATTAGTTTGTGTATTTATTTTATTAATTATACTTGATAAATATACATGATCACCCACTGCAGGACCATTTCTAAAAATTATTACCATATCTCTTTTATTGAGAATATTATTTATTAATTTTGACAATATTGATTCTAATAAAAATGATAAAATTTTTTTAATGATCATTAATTTGAGAAATCAAGTTTTCGTATAAAATCGTTTGAAATATATTTATTTTTACTAGAGTTTAAAATTTCATCTCTGCTAAAAACATTATTTTGATAAGCTTTATTAAAAATTGTGACTAGATAATTTACTACTTCCTCGTCTGGATGTTGTTTGTAATATTTTGCGATAATATCTTCGTTGTATTTAAGTCCGATTGTTTTTTTTAAATAGTTTGTAATTATGTTAAATTTTGAAGCATGAATTTCGAAATCAATTTTAAGGCCTTCTTTCCATGGTTGTGTATTTCTGTTTGTTGTATGAAGTAAAACTGTTTCTTTATTAATCTGATCTAAAGAATTATACTTGTTATTTAACTTTCCTAATGAGTCATGATTTAAAAATTTTAGTTTAAACAAGTCATCATAATCGATTTTTAGATCAAACAAATCTTTTAATAATTTTTCAAAATTCCAAAATTTATTTTCAGGATTTAATACCATCATTTCAGTTCTTGGCAAATTATTAACAAACGTACAATACAATTTTTGATCATCTTTGACTTCATTTAAAATTGATACAGGGTTTTTTATTGCAAATATATCTGGATCAATAATCATAATTGGAGCCTTGGACTTTGATAACTGAGGTATTAAAAATCTTAATAATGTGAAAGATTGTAAATCATCTTTAAAAATTACCTTTTTACCTTTTCTTATGTATGTACTTCCAAAATATTTTGTTATTTGTTTAAAATCTTCTACAAAAATAATTTTTGAGCTAAGTCCAAAAGAATTAAATGTTTCTGAGGAAACTTTTGCTGCAATTTCTTGAATTCTATTGCTTTGTATGTAAATTTTCATAAATATAAATACTTAAACCTTAATGAAAATATTTCAAATTTTAAAAAGTTTTGTTTTTTTAATTCTATCATTAATTACAATACTTAAATGTTTTTTTAATAACAAAAAAAAAGCACAATTAGTTATTTTAAAGGAAAATAGTCCAAATTTTATTGATTTAAGAATAAAGATTTATCAAAAACAAGATAACAATAATTTTGTTAATTTTGTTAGAGGACAAAGTTTCACCAAGGGGATTAAAATATATTTTAGTATTAATAATGTAATTTTTTTTAATCATATATTTAATATTTTGGAATATTATAAATCTTTTTTTGGTGAAAAAAGAAAAAAAATAGAAAGTGACTTTATTCTCTTAATTTCTAAAATTTTACATTTAATTCATATAGAAAAATTTTATACAATTGATGATTATAGAAATATTCAAATATTTTCAAAAGCATGTAAACTTAGTGGTTCAAGATTATTTATCTTTCAACATGGCAGGATATCACCTAATCTTAGATATCAAAAAACATTAAAAAATTTGACATTTGAAAAATATTTTGTTTGGAATAATTACTTTAAAAAAAAATTAGTCAAATTTGATAAAAAATACTCTAATAAAAATATTTTTATTTTTAATAAATTTTTAAGTAAAAATGTTTATAAAAATAATTTTGAAAAAAAAGAGATATTAATTATTGAGGAAGATAAAGTTAAAAAAACTGTTATAATTGATTTAATAAAGAGAATTAAAAGAATTAAAAAAACAAATATATACTTTAAATTTAGACCAAACAATAAAGTAGATAAAAGGTTAAAAAAATTTTTAATATCAAATGACGTTATATGTTTTCATCAAGAAAATATTTATAAACTATTCAAAAAGTTTAAGATCAACTACCTATTGGCCTCAAACTCTTCTTTACTTTTGGAATCGAGTTACTTTTTTATTTTTCCAATTTTATTTTATGATAAAAAACCAATTTTAAAGGATTATATAGATGATAAGGTCGTATTTCCTTCAAAAATTAATAATATTAAAAAAGTGATTTTAAAAACAAATAGCCAAAAAAAAAACTTAATTAAGATAAGACAAAAAGTATGGTTTAAATAATGAAATATATTAATTTTAAATTTCTGTCTTTGTGGCTTAAATACTCTATTTCGAATTACTCAAGATACAAATATTTATTTAAATTTATTGTAGATGTTAAACCTAAATCTATTCTTGAAATAGGTGTTTACAAAGGGAAAAGGTCTATCGAAATGATAGATTTAGCTCAATGTTTTAATAAAAAAATTAAATTTTATGGTTTCGATTTATTTGAAAAAATTACAAAAAAAAAGATTAAATCTGAATTAAGCAAACAACCATCGAGTAAATATGAAATTTTAAAAAAACTTAACAATTTATTTCCAAAATCAAAAATTAAACTAGTTAAAGGCAATACAGTTACAACCTTAAAAAAATTTAAATTTAAAAGTAAAGTAGATTTTATTTTCATTGATGGTGGTCATTCTGTTAGGACAATAAAAAAAGATTGGCAGAACGTAAAAAATTTAATCAACAAAAAAAGTGTTGTAATCTTTGATGATTATTACAGTAGTGATCAAATTAGTAAAAAGTTTGGCTCAAAAAGCATTATCAACAATCTTGAAAAAAAATATATTTCAAAAGTTTTACCATCTAGAGATATTATAAATTTTAAAAATAAGAAAATGATTAACTCACTTGTTTTGGTAAAAGTTAGATAGATATAATTGAATAAATTGAAAATTAAATAAAAATTAAAGATGATTTTTAGAAAGATATTGAATACTAAAATAATTTTTTTTATTTTTAGATATAAGTTTAGACAATTAGCGTTTAATAATTTTAGCAAAAATAAAAGGCTTGGTCAGTACTACTTTGTTAACTTATCTGGGAATTACCTATCTTGGATTGGCCTTATATTATACAAACTTAATTTCTCTAAAAATTTCAAATTTATTTCTTGTGACGGATGGCCGCTTTTATCAAATCAAAAAAATTCAATAAATATCTGGTTCGGTGGGACTGAGCTAAAAATTTCGATGAGGTTTAATCACTTAAAAAACAATTATGTCACTGCAAGTACAATCTTTACCCCAACAAATAAATTAATTCAATTATATCCTTGTAATATAGTTAATGTTGAAAAATTTAAAGATCCAAAAATTATTATTGCTATGAGCATCAAATCTGTAGATGATAAAATTTCAATAAATGTGTGGAAACAAAATAAAAGTATTATTCTAAAAAATTTATCAATATTAGAGGATAAAAAGTTTTGGGAAATAAAAGAAATTGAAGATTTGAATATTTATGAAAAACATAAAATTTATATGAAAATAAAGAGTCTATTAAGATTGGAACTCTTAAGACAAATAAAAGAAAATTTTAAAAATAAGTGTATTCTAATTGGAGATGATATTAAAAAGATTTATCCTGATAGTATAAATTCAAATTTTAAAAAAAATTTTTTAAAAAAATTTTACAAAGGAAATATCTGTGTAGATTTTTTGGCGAAAGATGGCGATCAAGCTCTTTATCCAAGAAGTATAGAGATTTTAGAGAATGGTGGAATCTTGACTCAAATCAAAACAATAAGTTCATCACAGCTATTTGGAGTGTACAAAAATGATTTAGTTTTTAACAGTGATAAAGAAATGTTGGAAATTTTATCAAAATTACTAAAAAATAGAAATTTAATTGAAATTAATAAATTTTTTCAGTCAAAATTTAATAACAATAAATATAATGAAAATACTTTAAAAAAAGTTTTTAAATAGTATGAAAAAGATATATTTTTGGTCTCCCCATATTAATCCTCATGTTGCGACTTTAAAGTCTGTTTATAATTCTCTTAATTCTTTACTTAAATATGGAAAAGAATTTAAACCGACTTTAATAAATGTTTTTGGAGAGTGGGATGAATTTAACTTTGAGTCGATCAAAAAAATAGATTTAATTTTAAATAGAAATTTAATAAAAAGAAAGTATAGAGGTTTTTTTAATTCAAGAATTTTATATAGCTTAATCTTTTTTTTATCTTACAATCGCTTAAAAAAAGTTCTAAAAAAAGATAAGCCAGATTATTTAATTATTCACTTAATAACATCAATTCCAATTTTGTTGTTTTTATTTAATAATTTTAGAACAAAATTAATTCTTAGAGTATCAGGGTTCCCAAAATTAAATATTTTAAGATTCTTACTTTGGAAAGCTTTTTCTAATAAAGTCCAATACGTTGTTTGTCCTACTGAAGAAACCAAAAATTTTTTGAAAAAAAAAAAATTTTTAAGGATCACCAATTGGTCTTCATCCCAGATCCAATTATACAAATAAAAAATATAAATACTTTGAAAAGAGAGCCACTAAAATTAAAAAACTCTAAACCTTATTTTTTAAGCATAGGAAGACTTACAAAACAAAAAAATCATATTTTTTTACTCAATTTTTTTTCAAAGAATTTGTATTATCTAGATAAGTATGAACTTTTGATAATAGGTGAGGGTGAGATGAAAAAATCTTATGAAAAAATTGTCATAAGCAAAAAATTAGAAAAGAAAGTCAAAATATTGGATTATAAAAAAAATGTCATTAACTTTATAAATAATGCAAAATGTATAATTTCCAGTTCATTATGGGAAGATCCAGGTTTTATTATGGTAGAAGCAGCATCAGTAGGAACTCCTATTATATCATCAAATTGTCCTAGTGGCCCTAAGGAGTTTATCGATAATAATAAAAATGGTTTTCTTTATCAATCAAATGATGAGGAAAGTTTTAAAAATGAATTAGATAGTTTTTTAAATACTTCAAATGAGGAACTTTTTAAAAAATTAAAAAATGCTAAAAAAAAATGTAGATTATATTCTAGCTATTATAATTATAAAAAATTATCATATTTGTTAAACTGAAATCAAAATTTGAATTTTCAATGAAAAATTTAGGAACTTATAAATCAAATTTTAAAAATACACATTTTGAGACTTCTTTTATTGAACCAGTTGAAGTAAAGTTATTAAAAATAAAGAAAGATCTAGTAGAGAATGAATTCAAAAAATAAAATATTAATTACTGGTGTAGCTGGGTTTATTGGCTTCTCTTTGGCAGAAAAAATTTTGAGGAATAAAGGCATAAAAATTATTGGTATAGACAACTTAAACTCATATTATAGTAAAAAACTTAAACTCAAAAGGTTGCAAATTTTAAGAAAGAATAAAAACTTTCAATTTAATAATATAGACTTAGTTAATAAAAAAAAAATCCAAAATATCTTTAAACAGAACAAATTTAGTATGGTTTTTAATTTTGCAGCCCAAGCAGGTGTTAGATATTCTTATGAAAATCCAAAATCTTATACAGATTCGAATATTATAGGTTTTATAAACTTAGTAGAAATGATAAAAAATTTTAAGATTAAAAAGTTTATTTTTGCATCTTCAAGCTCGGTTTATGGAGATGAAAAACCATTTCCTAAATCTGAAAAATCAGAGACAAATCCAATTAACTTATACTCTCTCTCAAAATTATCGAACGAACATTTTGCTGAGTCTATGAGCAAATCTATGAAAACTAAAATTATAGGATTGAGATTTTTTACTATTTATGGACCATGGGGACGACCAGATATGATGATTATGAAATATTTAATAGCTTCGAAAAAAAAGATTATATTTTCATTATTCAATAAAGGAGATCATTATAGAGATTTTACTTACATAGATGATGCAATAAATATTTGTGAACAATTAATAAATAAAAAATTTAGAAAAAAATTTGATATTTTTAATATATGTTCCTCTAATCCATTACTTATTACTAAGGTAATTAAAGAAATCAATAAATATTCAAAAAAACCAATTGTTATAAAAAAACCAAGAGATAAAGCGGATGTTTATAAAACATATGGTAATAACAAAAAGATTCAAAACTACTTAAATAAAAAATTAGAGTTTACTGATTATAAAAAAGGCATAGAAAAAACTTGTATTTGGTATTTAAAAAATTATCATTTTTTGTAATTTAACAAGTTCACATATAAAATTACTCAAAATTTTTTTTAGCAAAAGAGATAATTTTTTTGCAACGCAAATCCCATGTATATTTTTTAGCAGTTTTGTAAGCGTTTTTTTTTAATTTATGTTTTTTTTTAGAATCTTTGAATATTTTATGAATATAGTAAGACCAAAGAGTGTCATTGTTAATTTTAATTAAAATACAATT
>MDTB01212129.1_pt1 | contig 40888 bp, 37 predicted proteins | sample 811161 | NCBI WGS metagenome assembly MDTB01 (sample SAMN05326650, study PRJNA326480) | marine metagenome | isolation source: seawater | place: Mediterranean Sea | collected 2009 | reverse complement strand
CAGGCATGTATTTTGATGAACCCTGGGATGATGAATGGATTATCTGGCCACCATATATTGATGGGGGCGTTACCGGTGGAGTCATTACGGAGAAAGAGGGGCGACACATCCGTGCCAATTATGGTGCCAAGCTATCAATGATTGATCACTGGTTCGGTCGCATCCTTGACACCTTCGATGATCTGAACTTATGGGAAGACACAGCACTGATTGTTTGCACCGACCATGGCCATTACCTCGGTGACGAACGAGATGGCCGAGATATTTGGGGGAAACCTGGGGTACCTCAATATGAACCATTGGGGCATACCCCTCTTCTAGTTTCTTGGCCCGGTGTTGAGGGTGGGACCACAATAGATGCTTTAACGACCAATGTTGACCTGTTCGCCACGTTAGCTGATGTCTTTGATGCACAGGTCGGTCACCGCACGCATGGCTCATCCTTGACGCCATTACTTACCAACAGCGCCTCATCTATTCGGGAGTGGGCAATTGGCGGCGTATGGGGTAACTGGGTACAAATAACAGACGGCAACCATAAGTACGCACGATCAGCTGTTAAAAGTAACTATCCGATTTCTATCTATTCAAACAGATGGTCAACAATGCCAATTCATGTCAATGGCATCATGGGCATGCCTCCGCCTGATCAGAGCGCCTACCTTGACACAATGCCTGGCACGGACATACCGGTCCTGCGCCAACCCTTTGAATATGGCGACCAGATGCCTATCTGGGCTTTTGGGGATCGTGCAGTAGGCAAACACTACCTGTTTGACATTGCAACAGACCCCGATGAACAGGAGAACCGAATTGGTGAGAAGACAGAATCTGACATGATTGAACTTCTTCGGGTGGCGTTGACGGAGTTGGAAGCACCAACTGATCAATTTGAGCGAATCGGCTTACGTTAACGACTCTTTCCCATTTGGATAGACAGCGATACGCGTGTGGCGTTCAGTATCTGTGGATTCAGCAAACGCGTCAACAGCTCCATCAAGATCAACATGCCCTGTCTGCCAAAAACTCACATCTATTGTCCCAGACGCCAACGCATTGAGAGATTCGACGTAATCTTGCCCTATTGGGGAACCACCAAATTGGACATTGATCCCTTTTGTGTGGGCGGAAGCAGTGAAGAGTACTTCGTCGTCAAGGTTTTGGCCTGCGACAATAACTCGTGCAGACCATGGGGCCGTAATCAGTATTTCATTCAACACTCCAGGCGCTCCGACACATTCAACAACGATACATCGCGATCCCATCGGAGCATTTGAGACCCAAATATCCATAGGATTCTCAGCATTTGGGTCTACTACCACGTCAGCTCCCATCTTCTCAGCTGATGTTCGCCTAAAAGGAGAAGGGTCCGAAGCAATCACCGGTCCTATTCCTTGCGCTTTCAACGCTGCGATCACAGCAAGCCCTATGGCACCACAACCAATCACCAAAGGAACTTCACCTTCTTGAAGGTTCGCGATACGCGCATATTGTATCCCTACTGAAAGTGGTTCCATTAATGCTGCCGTTTCCGTCGGCATAGATTCAGGAACTTTTTGAACCAGTTGTTCGCTCAACGCCAAATACTCTCCAAACCCTCCCGCATATTCGTTGGAGTATCCGAGCACAGCGAAACCATCCGGTCCGAACACAACAGGCTGGGACACTACCCTGTCCCCAATTCGGAGATCCGCTGACACGGATTCCCCAAGCTCTATGATTTCGCCACAGAATTCATGACCCAAAACAATGTCCTTGTCAGGGTTGAAGTTAAAGGGTCCCCCAAATTGTTGTGACCATTCTGATAACCGTTTCGCATTATGCACCATATGTAAATCACTTGCACAGATACAACAACACAAAGATTTAACTATTATTTGGCCCGCTTTAGGGGTCGGGTCAGGGAATGTATCGATTCGTAACTCGCCAGCCCGTAATAGTAACGCTTTCATCAACCCTCCGTTCCTTCAACATTAACCTGCGCTGAGTTGTTAGTGAAACTGCTCAGTGGTCAATTGCATCTGCTAGATAGTTGGTGAACAATAGGTTGGGGAGATTGTTATGAACGACACAAGCTATTCATCCGTTGAAGGAAAGGTAATGCTCGTTACTGGTGGCACCTCAGGGATCGGAAAAGCTGTAACGCAAGTTTTATGCGCACAGGGAGCTTCTGTCGTCTTTACTGGCCGTAACGAAACGGCAGGGAATGCCACTAGCGAGAACCTCACACGTGATGGTTACGATTGCCACTTTGTCTCTGCTGACCTCACGGAACCAGAAGGGGTAACCAAGATTGTGGATACGTGCTTGTCTCAATATGGAAGGTTAGACGTCGCATTCAACAACGCAGGAATTTTTGATAACGCTGCCATCTTCCATGAATACAGTGATGCCGACTGGGATCAGATGATTTCATCAAACCTGACCTCTATTTTTCTATGCATGAAGGCTGAATTAGAAATTATGGTAGAACAGGGCGACGGCGTCATTATCAATAATGCTTCCGTTGTTGGTCATCGTGCTACAGAGAGAGCCACTCCTGGGTATGTCGCCAGCAAACACGGCGTCATTGGACTGACAAGACAAGCTGCACTTCAGTACGCAAATTCAGGTATTCGTATCAATTCAATTTCCCCAGGGCCAACATTCACAGAGATTCAACAACCACTTGTCGATCGCGGTGCAGACGCAGTAGCTGAACACCTTTCGGCGCTCAATCCTCGCTCTCAGTTCGTTTCTACAGAAGAGATAGCCGAAATCATCATTTTTCTATCAGGGACTGCCCCAAATATGCTGACTGGTCAAGATATCGCTATTGATGGCGGGCAAATGTATAAGTTATGAGGAGGGTATATGTCTTCAACTAGTTGGTTAGGTCCAATTAAACAAACAGCATTCGTCACCAATGATATTGAAGCTACTGCGCAGAAATGGGTTGATGTACATGGGGTCGGTCCTTGGTTCGTCTACACAGTCGATATTCCTGACACACGCTATCAAGATCAATTGATCCCGCTAAAAGCACGTATGGCATTAGCACAGAGCGGCTCCCAACAAATTGAACTGATTGAGCCCTCTGATAACCCATCTATATACAAAGAATTCATAGATGCAGGAAGAGAAGGTATTCACCATATTTGCTACTGGGCAAACATTAATTCGGCCCGCTCACACTTTGCCGCTATTGGATATCCAGAAGCCCAATATGGGGTAACCGGCAACGGCAACGAATTCTTATATGTATACGGATCACAAGACATTCCCTTTGTCGAAATCGTTGATCCAAACGAGTCAATGACTGCGTTCTTCGAGTTGGTTGCACAAAGTGCCCGCAATTGGGACGGGTCAGACCCAGTTCGGCTTTTATAATGAACTCCGCATTAAGGGCAGAGGCAGTCCAAAGTATTACGTATATGCTTCACGAACAAGCACGTCTAGCAGATCTAAATAAGCCTGAAGAGCAGGTTCTTTGTTTTACTGAGGATGTTGTAGCCGACTATTACGGTGAACCAATACATGGGAGGAAAGCTATCTTGGAGCTACTTATCCCTGCTCTTCAGAGATGGATTGCGAGCTCTCACAGCATAACTAATGTCCAAATTGAGGTCCTTGATGCCATCTCAGCTCATTCAGTTTCATATGTGCATGCATGGCACCGGATCAGCGAAACAGGCCAAGACGATTACGAAGTAAGAGGACAATACCATGACGAATGGACTTTGACAGCGGAAGGTTGGAGAATCAGCAAACGGACTTTCCTTACGATGGGCGCGTCTCCTCCTCGGCCAGATGCACCTTCAATCGGTAGGAGGAAAACTCTTATTTAGGGCACTCTAAATATTGATCTATTACTTCATGGAATCGTTGCAATCTCTGTTCCTGTTGCGAGAGCGTTACTCCAGTAAAGCCTCTTGATTTTAACCCCAGTTGCTGACCCACGACAACGCTTAAGTCTTGATCAGCTATTGTACGATTCATTAATCGATCCCCATAAGTAAAGAATTGACGTTCCCTACCCTCCTGTAGCCATTCTTTACCTCCTAGCCCATCAAGATCAGCATCGTTTTCGCTGCCTTTTGCCCCAAAGGTGAAATTATCGTAATAACATTGCTCAGGGTCCTGCGGGTGTGGGCGCATTCGTTGCATTGAAACATACTCACACCCTGCAAAACTGACTGTGACATTAGGGAAAATGTTGTAGTGATATGCGTCAGTCAGTTGATCGTCGTCTAGATCTTCAATTCGATAACCTTTGGATTCTGCCTGTTCGCGTTTTGCTTTCTGAAGCGCTACTCTCGTTTCATATTCCCGTCCAACAAAATCACTTGGATCTAAACCCCATGGGGTTAGCATCGATGCAAGCTGGTCGTCTATACGCAGGTCCTTATCCCGAAGTGATTGTGCCGGTGCTCCCATTTGTATGGCCATCCGGTTATGACCCTCGTCGCACCAGTCAAAAACACATTGCTTATAGTCGTGCTCTATCCAGTATTCTCCTTGAGGGTGCACGGTGGGAAGGTGATAGGACTCACAAGAGTTATCCTGTGGAACCTTCCAATTGCAATTAACTGACACGCTTGCAGCAGATGTTCGGACCCAGTCTTCGCTCTTGTATCTTTTCCAATCATCCCAAACAGGACCTAAATATTCTTTTAAATTTGGCGCGTTTTTGTTCATTGTTATAAAGACGAAACCAGCGATACTGTCATTTCGAATGCTGGGCAAGATTACTTCTGACGCATTGAAGGGTTGCCCATTAAGAGACCACTTTGACCCACAATAAGGAGACCAGAAGGCTTCAATATTTCCTTCTGGTTCAAGAATTAGTCTCCCTCCCTTATACGGACAATGATTTAGGAAAACTTGAAGGCTTCCATCATGTTGACGGACTGTGACAAAGGATTCAGTTCCTATGTCCTCTACCATGAAGTCTCCGCTGTCTGGAATGTCAGCAGCTCGAGCGACAAGCAACCAAACTTTGCTCCAAATATGATTCCATTCTCGTTCCATGAATCCAGTCGAGGTGTATCTCTCACCAGTTATTGACGCAGTACCCAGTGATGGGTTGCTCCATCTATGCGAGTGTGCGTACCCCATTAGGGGGTCCTAATGATCGTGACATTCCCGTTCGTCCCGTCAACTTGGATTATTGTGCCGTCTTGTATTTGCTCTGTTGCATTAGCGACGGATACGACGCATGGTATCCCCATTTCTCTACTAACGATTACTGCATGACTTACCTGTCCTCCAACGTTCACGACGACGCCGTCAACAGCGAGAAATAGTGGAGTCCAAGCAGGGTCAGTTAATGGTGCGACCATGATATCTCCTGGCTCCAAGTCTGGTGGGGAGGTCGGATCTCTGACAATGCGAGCCCTTCCTGTTGCGACTCCGGGGCAACCTGCAGTGCCGGCGAGTACATCACCTTCGGAAACGGTGACTTCTACTTCGCTTTCATTTCTTTCCCATTCTGTTAATGGTGGGATAATTCCATCGCGAAGAAAGAACGGAGGGGTTAAGTCCCAGAGTCTCAACCAGTTTTCATATCGATCTTGAAGAAGAGCAGAATAACTTGAGGGATCAGCTACAAAGGATTCTAATTCCTCATCAAGAAGCATAAAGATATGTTCCGGATTACTTAAGGTGTTAACTACTGCGTGGCGTTTCCCTAATTCCCTGATTGCCATCCTGCTTTCGTGCAAGACACGCACCAGACTTGTCTTGGCTCTCTCGCGAAAAACCATTTGATTTGCCCCTACTAAAGCGCCTTCGAATACACCAATCAGTTCATCATTCCCAAGTTCTTCCAACTTGATTCGGACTTCTCTAACGACACGTTCTCGATCTTCACTCGCCCTGGCGGCACCAATTGAAGGGTCCTTATCATCTGGTTGCTTGCGAACTTGATCCAAAGTGCGCAGAGGTATAGATGTGTCTGTCTCCCAAGTATGTGCGCTGAGTTCCCATTCGTTCGGTCCTCTTGATCCGTACTCGTATATAAAGTGATAAAAATCGTTCTTAAATTTTTCTGTATTTGCTGATTTAAGGGTCTCAAGTCGATCCAACAATCCATCTACACCACGGTCAAAGAGAACGGAAAGTTGTTTATCTTCTTTGACTATTCTTGACAAGTTCCACAATGCAAATGACGGAGCAGCAGAATCCACATCTCCTAGTCCTGCTAGGACACGCATTGGCATTGTTGGATCTCCGATCGCTTCTGCTACGGCCCCTAGCATGCCTGGTGGTATGCCACTTGAGGTAGCTGCAACCATTTGATTCGTTGTGAAATCACGAATATACGGGTGCAATTCACGTAGATGAGTTACAAGTTCGTTATCACTTAACGAGGTCAGTTTGGGCCGTTCTGCACGGATCTGCGCAGCACGCACTTTTTCTTCTTCTAGTTCAGCCCAGTGTGAGGTGGTTAGAACAAATTGCATGTGCGCATCAATCTTTTCTTGAAGATGCGGTTTTTCATCTTTAGGATGAGCTTCATAGGGGGGAGTATCAGGACGGTCACCGAAAAAAGCCAAATCTAGTTGTTCAACTGTAATAGCTGGATTTCGAACGGCTTGTATACGTACGCAGGACATGTTGATGTAGAAGTAGCCACCAAAGAATGTAACCATTTCAGGTTTGCCATCGCGATAGTCGTCCTCTTCATAAGCTCCCATAACTATTGAAGCTTCTTGAAAGCCGTGTCCTATAGCATTGTCAAATCCATAGGTCTGACCCAATGGACTGGCGGGTGTCGGAAGAACTTCACCAGCATTAGCTCTGGTGTAGTGCGGGTACCGTTCACTTGGTGGGTGATCTGTAAACCATTTCTCTTCCATTATTCTTCTCCTACGGCCGCTCTCCGGCCATGTACTCATCAATGATTGAATGCAGCCAGCTTATTCTGTCTTCTTGCCCTGCTGTTGTAGCTCGTTTGAACCCTCTTGACCTCAAGCCCAGCTGCTGACCGGTAGTGATAGCTACGTCTTGGTCCGGAATGATACCCATCGGCCTATCACCGTAATCGAAGAACTCCTGTTCTACTCCTTTAGCATCAACACGAATGTTGGTCTGTGCACGCAGGACATCTTCACCGTTAGGGGGAGTGAATGCGTAATACCAATGGTCAAAGGTACACTGCCCTGGATCATTAGGGTGTGGTGTCATACGTTGGAGGAGAACCCCATCGGCGCCGAAGGTTAAGGAGCAATTCGGGAAAATATTATACATGTGCGCATCAGTTAATTGTTCATCCCGCAGATTCTCATAATGCTTATGCCCTCGTTCCGGACCAATCTTACGCATCTGTTGCTGAAGTGCTTTACGAGCATCAAGAGCTCGTCCCTCAAAGTCTCTAGGGTGAAGATCCCAAAGCTTCAAACGTTCAGAAAGCCCCTCCGTGAGCGGTGGTTCAGCGCCATATTGTGTCTCAGATGGTGTTGCGCCAAGCATAATCATTCTGCTGTGGCCCTCACTGCAGCTATCGAAAGATGTTTTTTCGTAGCTTTCTTCATGGGATTCTCGTAACTGAGGATGCACAGTTGGAAGGTGGTACGACTCGCAGAAATTATCCTGAAGAACCTTCCAGTTACATGGAACATTCACGGTCATAGCAGTAAACCGTTGCCAATTCTCAGACTGATAGCGTTCCCAGTCCTCCCATACAGGCCCTAAAAAATCACGCAAGGATTGGCAATCTGGGTCCATATTTACCCAGATAAAACCTGCAAATAATTCACATTTCAATTCAACGAGTGTGACGTACTCGCATGGGTTACGGGGGAAATCTTCAGAGTCCTGTGCTTTAATCAGTTGACCGTCAGTAGCGTATTCCCAACCATGATACGGACAGGTAAATGAGTCCGTCTCACCATCACGCGAAAACGTTAGCCTTGACCCACGATGTTGACATACATTGAAGAAGGCACGCACGGAATAGTCGTCCTGTCTCACCAACAGAATTGATTCCGGACCAACATTTTCAACTTGATAGCTTTTAGGTGCGGGTATTTCCGACTCTCGCCCAAGGAGAAGCCATGCCTTAGCCCAAACAGTATCAAATTCTTTTTGGAAGAAATCTTTTGAAGTATACCTTTCCCCATTTAGCGGATGAACTGTGATTGAGGGGTTATCCCACTTTGGAGCAGGCAAGGATAAATCTTCCATGTTTTCAGAAGCACTCTTTCTATCTTTCATTTTCCCCCTTTCAAAGATTACATGACCTAGCTAATAGCTTGTAATCGCTTATTTCAAAAAATTGGATTAACTTTGACAAAAGAATATAGAGAAGGAGCAGTTATGGGCGTTAGAAGAGTAGTTACAGGACATAACGATGAGGGGAAAGCGATATTTGCCAGCGATGAAATTGTAGAACCCACCACATTATCTTTGCTTCCCGGCGCTGAATTTTTTCAACTTTGGGGTGCAGACGAAATACCTACCTTCCCCGATGAAGGGAACCGGCCACCTCACTCAACATATTTTCCCCCTCTAGGAGGTTATAGATTCGGTATCTTTACCGTACAACCGGACTCGGAAGCATCTATGATGCCAGAGAATTTCGATATAGAAGCCGCTATTGCAGAGGTAGAAGAAAAATTGCCCGGAATGGCAGAGCATCTAGAAACAGAAAACCCCGGCATGCATACAACAGACACAGTTGATTACGAATTCGTCATCTCAGGCGAAGTCGTTCTTGAGCTTGATGACGGGGCTGAGGTCACCCTCAAACCCGGTGATACAGTCATTCAAAATGGAACTCGTCATGCTTGGCGAAACAGAACTGAAAAACCCGCAGTTTTAGTCGTCGTACTTATTGGAGCTAAAAGAAGTAGCTGATAACAAAAACAGATCGAAGCGATTACCACCCATGTTTGCGGCTTAACCGGTACTGGTGATCAACCACTTCTCAGCAGCTTCATCTACGAAACGGCAGAAGTGGTTTAGAGAGGACATTTCCTCAATAGTCTTTGCTTTTGCGTTGATTAGCTCTTCGGACCCGACTAGGTATGCCAGGCATTGTGCCCGACTTACTGCCACATTAAATCGGTTTGGAAGAAAGATAAACTCTCCCCTCCCTGCTGGAATCAAGTCCCTATTTGTAGTTGTCAAAGAATAAAGCACTATAGCGGCTTCTTGCCCTTGGAATTTATCAACAGTTCCAACCATCTCACTCGCTACTAGCTCGTCAATCTCGCTGATGCCCGCTTCAGCGAGAGTTCGTCTAATTAAAGACTTTTGAGCGTTATAAGGAGCGACAATTTTAAAATCATACGGGTTTATTATTCGAGAAAGTTCCTCATTAGTTTCTGGTTCAATACCTATAATCGGCTCCCCGAGATGGTGCTTAACGATGTCCACGATTGCATTTGCTTCTTCAATGGATTGATTAACCCTATCTTCAGTGTGATGAATCGGAACCCAACGCAATCCTTTCTTCTCATCACCTAATGCACGGCGGCTACAGACTTCGTTAGATTTAAGTTTCGCTTCATAGAATTCCTCAGATATGAATTTACAAATCTCAGGCGTCATCCGGTAGGTTGTATCAAGCAGAAATCCGTACTCCGGATTGATTGTTGCACTTCCGGCTAGAACATGCTCCAAAACACTAAAACCTGAACCGGCTTGATGAGATGCAATGTTCACCTGCGGTAACTGCTGGGGGTCTCCGAGTAAAATAATGTTGCTCGTACTGGAGGAAATTGCCAAAGTATCGGCCAACGAAAGTTGACCAGCCTCGTCAATTATTAGGTAGTCGAAGGTAGCACTATCTTCAAATCCCTCCTTGGCGAAAAACCAAGTAGTACTTGCAACCAGGTTGTAATCTTCGAATAAGTCGTCTGTTTTATTCTTTAAATATTCTACAGATTCACTTTCAATTCGTTCGGTTGGTTTTTCGCTGTAGAGCCTAGCTGCTTTAACAGATGCTAAGTTTTCAGTATCAGCAAATTCGATACTTTTTTTCATGAGGTTGTCTATGGCTGCCCAGCTTTGCGCCGTTACCCCTACCCTTTTCCCTTCAGATAACAAAAACGATATAAGACGAGACCCAGTCCAAGTTTTCCCAGTTCCTGGAGGGCCTTGTATCGCTAAATACGAGTTATCGAGTTCTAATACTGCATTCTTAACATCTTCGAGATTGGCACTCTGAGTTTTGTTTTTCGTTAATGAGATACATTTTGGTTTATCGCCTTTGAGAATAGACATTGCGAGATGATTGTCATTCTTTCCAACAACAATATTTTCAATCAACTCAAATAGGCGATTTTGCTTTGCGCCAGGACCTATATATTTACCAGAGGTCACCATATATGGATCGGAATTGAGTAGTAAATCATTCTCGATAAAGGAGATTGTGGATTTGGCATAGTCAAAATCTGCAATGCTTACTTGCCGGATTTCTCCATCTACATTAATGAAATGGACTTGCCCGCCCTCCTTCCAGCCATCACTAATGTCGAGACTCTGATTTGGGAATTTATACACGACTGCATCTTTAATTCTTTTGCCTCTTTTCCCAATCCGCTCCCTTCTCTCAAGATAAACAAGGCCAGCAATTACAGAAGGGTTTTCGATAGCATCGGAAAATTTAAGTTGTAAACGTTGCCTAAGTTCCACAAGAAATTTTTTATACTCATTTCCCCAATATTCAAGAAGGAAATACATTTGTAGCAATCTCTGTGTCTCGTCATAGAGCATTGCGGCGCTCCTTGATTTCGTCAATAATAATCGCCTGTAACCGCTCTCTCTCAATTTGCGTTTCGCTAAGGTCGTATCCTTCATGATCAATAGATGGAGTTAATGTTTCATTAGGTAGTTTGTCTTGCCTTTTCCTCTCCTTGAGTAACCACTCGTGAAGATCTCGCGTGGCGACAACATCGTCTCGGTTGTAACGGGCGATTCGACCTAAACGCTTCTCGTCTTTTGGAATGCCATAAAGTTCAGCGTTTGAGTAAAGTTCATATTCGAAAACAGCCCCTGCTCCCCTCTCAATCGAGCCAGATTCGCTTGGATCATCATCCTGAAAGCCTGTAGAAGGAAGATTACGGTCTTGGCCGCGAAAAAAACCAGCAAGCTTTTCCATTTCCTTCAGGCTAAATGATCGAAAACCTGTCTGCATACTATTTCTTGCTACCGCTAGGAGGTCAACAAAAACTCCTTGGTCTTCAAGCCTCTCAAGACGTTCTAACTCTGGTGGACTATTTTGAAATGCGGATCCTAATATAGCGAGGATACTTGACATCGAATCTGCTTCTTGTGTTATGTCTGCGAGTAACGATCTTTCTGTGTGGTTGTAATGGTAGATACGCATTTGTGGATACTTTTGGAATTTTTCAAAGAAGTAATCAATGATTGCACCTGCCTGCCTTTTCTCTTCGGCCTTGTCATGCGCCCAGTACGCAACGTATTTCCACTCACCATCCTCCTTCTCAATGAATCCAAACAGGAAAATGAGCCCTTCTTCGATACTCCAAAATGGATGCCCTTCAAAATCTAGATAAATATCATGATCGCTCATTTCAGGAAGGTACAGAATACATTGATCTTTTTTCCAGCCTTCACGGTCCAACGCCTTTTCCTCCATTTCTTCCTGTCCGAAGAAATACGCATGGACCTTGTTTGCGTGTTCTGCAATTGATTGAAGCCTAGCTTGTCGCCAAAGCTTAAAGAGTTGATCATCCTCTATTTCAGGGATGATCATTCCTTGTGAATGCCAATCCGCAAGAACAGATCTAAATTCCTTACCTGATTTAGCTGACCAATTTGCTTTTGCTATCGAGAAATCTTCTTCCAAGCTAGGTGGGAAAGTGCTGTTTAATGTATCGATATCAGCGGAAGTTAAAGAAGCTAACGATGTGATGGTCTCTATTCCTACCTCAGCTAGGGAATCTCGGTGTGCTTTTCTGGCGCCGGACAGAAACACGAGAGAGTCTTCTCTCTCCCACTGAGGGCGACAGTGAGTGTAGTGGAACTCACAAAACCCGCAGTGCGAGCATTTCACTGGGTCCGTTTCCTTAGCGGTATTTGGATCCATAGCTTTCTTTACCTGCCCCTTCAATCGCTTCCAGTACCACCAGTAGTTTCGAACGTTGAAAGATTCCGTTTCGCCTGAACCAAGCAAAACATGCACCTGTCGTGGAAGGATTCCGGTTTTAGCTTCGATTGCCTCTGCATAAAAGAGCAATTGAAGAAGATGCCCTTGTTTCGCTCCTGTTCGGCTTAGCTTAGAGTCAACGGGTTCGTAAACTGTTTGTCCATCTTCATATTCTGTTTGGACAAGAAAATCAGCGACTCCTCTGATTCCATCATGAATAAACGGCATTTGGAAGATAACAGAATAGCTTCCTTCCATTGGGTTCCCTATCCGATCAATCCAGAGGGAAAAGCTTTCATATTCTGCTTCGTTACGCTCTGGGACTTCAAAGACTGAACCAGGGTATTTCGCTTGATAATCCTTTAAGCACAATTGCTCGTGCAGGTCTCCTTTTTTGCGTAACATGTCTGCGAAATCTTCTGGAGGCTCAACTATTCCGGAAGCCAATTCTTTCGTGATTTTTGTTGTTTTGTCGCCTTTCTTTCTATTTTGGGCTTCATCTTTCAATTTGAGCGTCAGATAATGTTCACATTCAAGCCATGCAGTTATTTTAGATGGGGAAAGCATTATCTGTGTTTTAGCCACTGAATTATAGTAGTCGCCTGTTGTGACAGATAATCGTCTCACTTTCAGGATTATTAGACTAGACATTTATAAACACTGAGTCGGGCTGAGAGGATTTGAACCTCCGACCTTCGGTCCCCCAGACCGACGCGCTAACCAAGCTGCGCCACAGCCCGTTCAAGTGAATTTTATCGTAGCGATATTCTTCTTTCGTCCCTACTTCTTACCAGAATAGTAGACCGACTCCCTGAATCACGCGCCACCCGAGATAGCCTATTACAGCTGCTACGCCCACCCAGAAGTGCCACGGTACTTTGACTGGTTCTTCTTCAAGCCCATTAGCCATATCTCCGATAATAACTTCTGTTCCACACTGAGGGCACATTCCACCTGCATCTAGAGTCGCAGGGTTAAAGAATTTATCACAGGTATCGCACGATGGCATGATCGCTATTCGCGTCTAATGGCTAAGATTGCGACATCATCCTCAATCGCCTCTCTTGAAAAGTCTCGCGCTGATTCTAATAGTGTTTTCGCTAAAACTTCCGGGGCGATTCCTGGATCCCTTTTGATATGTTGGGCTATTCTATCTTCACCGAAAAGGTCTTCACCATTTCTCACTTCAGCGAGTCCATCGGTATACATGAGTATCATGTCTCCAACTTCCAGTGGAATTTCTCTACTCAGATATGTTGCGTTGGGATTCAGCATTAATAGAGGTCCAGTAGCTTTTAGTGGACGGACTTCACGCTGATGCCATAAAAAAGCAGCCGGGTGACCTGCGGATGCAAATCGAAGCGTCCCAGCTTCAGTATCAAAGACCACTACTACTAGCGAGATGAATTCTTCTATTCTGTCTCCGCCTGCCATTTGTTCATTAAGTTCTTCGAGTGCTTGAGCTGGATCACGAAATTGAGCTAGAAACACTCTCAACAAATATTTAGCTTGAAAGGCAGTGATACTTGACTCGATTCCATGCCCTGCGACATCCCCGACCACTGCAACGAGTCTTGATTCACTTACCTTGAATAGGTCAAAAAAATCACCGGCCATAAGACCAGTTCCTGCTTGATAAATTCTTCCTACTTCAAAACCTGAGAAGTCAGGGAGTTCATCAGGCGCTAATCTCCCTGCCCACGCACGCGGAGCTAAGGTTTCTTGGTTTAAAGCTTCCTCTGCTCTTTTTTCCATTTCAAATCGCTCTTCGCTGAGTCGAGCTTCCCGTACGGCATTTCGGTTGTAAATCAGTGTGAACGAGGCAGGGATAGCAAGCAATGCGTATATCGCTACGATCGTTATTGTGTCTGTTAGTGCGACGATCAGCGATGCAGTTGCGAGAAGGATATAAACCATGACTGCGTGTAAATCACGACGATAATCGCCTCGTGTGAGTGCAATTGCTTTTCGTTGAGCGACAGAATCTAGTTCTTTCACGTCATGTAGATCAGTTTCAAGTCGGTCCAGAAGACGCAACCTGAGCCGCGCAGATCGGCTCCAGGCGTAGGCTGCGCCTACTGATAGGATTGCAAGCCCGATTAGGAATACTGATTTCATACCCATAGGCTACAGGTGTTCGGCGTTCTAAGCCGTTTTAGTGCTCTCATAACTGCCTTTTTTCCTTCACTTTGGCATTTCAGCAGGTTAAGAGCTTATTCGTTTCTGTTTCTGATGCGTATTTTTATAGGTGTTGCGCCTAATCCGATATGTTCTCTTAGTTGGTTTTCTAAATACCGTATGTATGTACGGGGGAGTTTTTTATTAACAAATAAGGTAAACGTAGGAGGTTCAGTCGCAACTTGCGTCGCATAGAGGACTCTAGCGCCTCCAGGTGCTGGGTGAGCGACCTGTGCTTTTCGGATGATAGTATTAACTTTTCGTGTAGGAACACGTTGGTTGTAGTTTGTAATGGCATTTGTCAATATTGGATACAAACGGTGAACCCCCTTACCAGAAATAGCTGTTGTCTTCATAATGGGTGGCTCGCCTAGGAAACCTAATTTACGTTCAATTTGCATGGTTAGGAGTTCCCTTTCATCTGTATCTGCAAGTTCCCATTTATTAAAAACGATTACAATCGGACAACCTGCTGCATCTATCCTTTCTGATAGCCTTTGATCCTGATGAGTTACTCCAATAGTTGAATCAATGACCAGAAGAGCTATGTCAGCTTTGTCAATCGCATTTAGTGCCCTGACGAGCGAGTAGTATTCGGTGTCCTCCGAAATCCGAGCTTTGCGACGCATACCTGCAGTATCCACAAACTTTATCGTTCCTATCTGTGTCTCGATGACCGTATCAATCGCATCGCGTGTTGTTCCGGCCTCATCGTGAACGACTGCGCGTTCTTCTCCTATGAGTGCATTGAAAAGTGTTGATTTACCTACGTTCGGTCGACCTACGATAGCGACGGAAACAACATCGCTCTTTTCTTCCTCGTCTTCGCCGATCGAGTCCAAATTGTCCTCTGGCATAGCAGCTATTAATAGATCAAGTAGGTCAGCTGTTCCTCTGCCATGCAGAGCAGAAACAGGGTTTGGTTCTCCTAGCCCTAAAGATAGATACTCCCACATCCCGACTTCATGGTTAACGTCATCAACCTTATTTGCGACAAGAAACGTTGGTTTCTCTCTACTCTGAAGGATGTCCGCTATCAATACATCCTCTATTGTCGGGCTTACCCGTGCATCCACCACCAATATGGTTACATCAGCTTGGTTGATTGCGAGTTCTGACTGCTCGCTAACTTTATCATCTATTCGTTTTTCACCTTTAGATTTTGGAAGCCAACCACCTGTATCGATAAGCGTGAACTCGCAACCGGCCCAATCCACTTCAAATTCGTTTCGATCTCTTGTGACTCCTGGTCGTTCTTCGACTATCGCTTCGCGTCGACCTATTATCCTGTTGACTAAAGTTGATTTACCAACATTTGGTCTTCCCACAACTGCGACTGTTGGCTTAGCCATGATTTGCCCCTAATGCTTTCTTAAGGGCTATCCCATCGGTCGGTATTACCTCAACCTGTCTAGGAAGGTCAGCAGGTTCTAACCCATCCAAGAATTTCCCTTGGGAGAGACAAACATCCGGCAGGAGGTATCTGTGTCCCTGAGGTTCCCTTGCAAGCGCATTTGCGATATCTTCTCCAACCAGCAGACCAGCTACTGCTACATTTCCACCAAAAAAATTGTTCTTCACTGGAATTATTCTTACGTCTTTAGCCCCTAGGGTTTCAATAAGTGGTCTTAGCGTCTGCGCTCCGTATTCACCAGTGAGTATCCCTATTGGGCTTTTCTCTCGCTTTTTTAAAATCAGATTTTGACTTGGGTTTCGGACCGACCTGTAACCTGCGGCAGGAGCACCATCTACCCATGCGAAAAACCCTGCTGCAGTGTTAGTGGGCTCATTTACTTCTCCTTTGAATTCACGTTCAAATGTTCGGACTATTCCTACCCCATCTTCGTACATATCAAAATTGTCATATTCACTAGTTCCCGGAATTGGCCGTTCCGCTACAAGGTAATATTCATCTGCTGCGTGCACGATATTTCGCCCTGTTTCCTTGTTAATAATTGTTTGCCATTTCTCAACGATATTGAGGACATTGTTTGCTTCACTTTTTGTATGAGGACGCATTCGTTTTTCGTTTGAATGCTTACTGACTCCAAGAGGGACTACGCATACAGATTTTAGCGACAGGTAGCGTTCATAGATTGTGCACAATGTATCTTCAAGTATTAGTGCGTCATTAATTTCTGGGCATACAACTATTTGACCGTGAATCTCTATGCCATGCTCCAAGAGCGCATCAAGCCAACGCAAGCTAGGGCCACCTCTTCGGTTTCGAAGCATTTCATTCCTGATTAGGTTATCTGTCGCATGGATGCTGACATTCAATGGTGATAGCCCTTCTTCAACGACTCGTTCCAAGTCAGCTTCTGTGAAACGAGTTAATGTTGTAAAGTTTCCATACAAAAATGACAGTCGATAGTCATCGTCCTTGAGGTATAGGCTTTTCCGCATTCCTTTTGGTAATTGGTAAATGAAACAGAATTCACAATGGTTATCACATGTGCGTATTTGGTCAAAAACTGCGGAGTGGACTTCTAATCCTAAAGGCTCCCCCGGCAACTTCTGTATCTGAACGTCTATTTCTATCCCACCTCTTCTAATGGAAATATCCAAATGGGGTTCGTCAGTCAAAATTTGATAGCGAATAACGTCTCTAAGAGTTTCTCCGTTCAGTGAAAGAATTTCATCATCTACTGAGAGACCAGCGTTATACGCTGGCGAGTCATCAAAGACATTAATCACTCGTGCTGTAGCCATAACTAAAGGGTATTCGCCAAAACATGGGAAAAGATGAATAGAAGGTGATGTGACCGAAATATCTTCATATTTCTGCAGAAATTCAGTTGAGATAAGCCACAATATGTATATGGCTATTACTAAGGTTTTGCTTGCTGCCCCAAGAGGTTTTTGTGCAGGAGTTGAGATGGCAATCAAAGCTTTGACATGGATGGTTCGCGCTTTCCCATCTCCTGTTTATTGCTACCATGAAATTGTTCATAATAAAATTGTCGTAGAACGTTTTGAAGCTCTTGGAGTCATTTTTATTGATGACATTGACGATGTGCCGGTTGGTGCTCCCGTTATGCTCAGCGCTCATGGATCCGCACCACAAGTTGTTACAAAAGCCCGAGAGGACGGAGGTTTCGTCGTGGATGCGGTGTGCCCTTTGGTGACGAAAGTTCATCACGAAGTAAAGGTTAGATCGCGAAAAGGTCACCAAATCATCTACATAGGCCATGAGGGTCATGAAGAAGCAGTCGGAACAATGGCCGTTGCTCCATCATCAACGCATAGAGTAGAGTCAATAGCTGAACTGAGTTCACTTCCAGATTTTGAGACACCTGTCTCGCTTCTGGCCCAGACAACACTTAGCCATCGCGATTGGTCCTCAATTCTATCTGCGGCGAAAGATCAGTTTCCAGAATTATCAGTTCCTGGTCGCAGCGATCTGTGTTTTGCAACAACGAATCGTCAAGGAGCATTGATGGACATAGCTGAACGGTGTGACAGCCTAATCGTCATCGGCTCCTCTAATTCCTCTAACACGCGAGCTCTGGAGCGTTTAGCTATTGAAGCGGGATGCAAGGACGTACACAGGATCAATAAAGCCCTAGAAATTCCCTTGCCCCTTAAAGGTATTATTGGAGTCACAGCTGGAGCTTCGGCTCCAGAAGAACTAGTTCAGGAAGTTCTTGATCTCCTTGCTCCCGAAAACGGAGTTGAGGAAATTCATTACGTTACGGAAGAAGAGTACTTCCCTCCACCAAGAGAGCTACGTAATCTCATTAACGCAGTCGGTTTTTTTGCTGGCCTAGGGCTTTCAGTTTCAAGCCGGTCACAGGAAAGTGAGGATCGCTTAATTGGTGCATCCGAAGTCCTCAGGTCCTTAGTTTAATCATTAGTGTTAGGACAGCCTGCTTTACGCTGAGCATTATCAAAAAGCTCCTGAAGTATTGTGTGCAAATCCTCTGAACACTTTGTGAGCTCTGACCTTGACACTCTTTTAGATCCTTCTTTGGGCTGTGGTGCAGGGATAGGGTCACCGTAGACGATAACGACTTTGCGCGGTTTCGGGATGTAAGTCCCCTTGGGCATTGCCAGCTCTGAGCCCCCTATTCCTACGGGAAGTATAGGTGCGTTAGTTTTTGCAGAAAGCCAAACGGCTCCATCTAACATGGGGAAAACAGTTGACCCTGATTTCCGCTCTCCTTCTGGAAAAACTGCAAGTGCTTTCCCCTCCTTGAGAGCTTTTAGTGATGCATCAAGAGCTAATTTATCTGCACGGGAGTCACGATCAAGAGGAATCATTCCGCAACCTTGCAGAAACCAAGCTGAGAATCTATTTGTCATTAAAGACCCTTTCCCTAGATAGTGAAGGCGGCGTTGAAAGAATGCCCCGACCATGGGAACGTCTAAATTACTTCGATGCACAGGAGAGACGATAACTGGACCTTTTTTAGGTAATGCCTTAGCGTTTCGAACGAAAAGCCGAAAATAAAGAAAGAATGCTGTTCTAGCAGCGTATTTCACAAAAACATAGGCTACGAATGACGATTTCGAGTGACCTTTTTCTATTTTCGTACGTGCATCGCTGAGTGCTTCAGACATTGAATTTCCTTAAGATTTCCTCTGCTACCTCGTTTAACGTTTTATCAGTTGTATCGACGATTATTGCATTTGAGCTTACTGAGAGAGGAGAATCAGCACGTGAACTATCGATCTCATCGCGACCCTTAATTTCAGTGAGTATTTCTTCTAGCGCTCTTCCGGATTCAAGGCTACGCCGTCGCGCCCTTTCTTCTGGTGTTGCAGTTACGAACACTTTCAGTTTTGCCCTTGGGAACACTACTGATCCGATATCCCTTCCTTCTAAGACTCCCCCACCTCTTTCCCGAGCCCAACTTCTCTGAGCCCGCCTGAGAATAGCGCGTACACCAGGGTTTGCTGCCACGTAGCTAACTATGGCGTTTACTTCTGCACTTCGAATCAAATCGGTTGCATCACTTCCATTTACGAGAACTCGTTGCCCGTCAAATTCAATGTGCGTGCCATCAGCTATTTGTGTTACTGCTTGATAATCTTCGGGATTAACTTTTGCAGCTAACGCTTCCGCAGCCACACTTCTGTACATTGCGCCGGTATCAAGGTATTCGAGACCCAACTCTTTAGCTACTAGTTTCGCTAACGAAGACTTGCCGGAACCCGCTGGACCATCGATAGCCAATACGTCCAAATCTTGATCTCCTTCTAACCGGAGGGCATCAATGTATTCATAGAAGTTTGGACAGGTTTTCGCAACACAATTTGGGTCATCAATCCAAACTCCCTCTGTTAGGAGTCCTAAAACAGTAAAGGCCATGGCTATTCTATGGTCATCGTAAGCATGAACTTGAGTTCCTACTGGATTACTTGGTTGGATTGTGAACCCGTCTTCTTCAATATTTGCTTCGACTCCCAGTTTCTGAAGCTCGGTAACAATAGCGTTTATCCGGTCAGATTCTTTATGCTTGATGAACCCTATCTCGGTGACTGTCACTGCACTAGTCGCATATGGAGATATGGCGGCAAGAGTAGGAGCTGTATCAGAGAAATCCTTCATTGAGACTTCAACCCCTTTTAATGGAGTATCTGCAGATATTCCAACAGAGTTTTCGCCCAAAGAGACTTTTGCACCCATTTCTTGAAGAATTTTTGTGAACCTTAAATCACCCTGAATAGAGTCTTTCCCAATGCCGTGAACAGTTACGCTCCCTTTGCTAGCAGCTGCCGCAGCGAAGAAATAAGAGGCAGTTGAAGCGTCGGTTTCAATTTCATAGTCACGCCCCTTATAACCTGTCGGGAGCACAGTAAAAGAACCTTTGTTTGAGGAGTCTATTTCTGCCCCAAACGCCTCCATCATCTTGACAGTCATCTTGATATAGGGAAGGGAAACTGCATTCCCTGCCAGAGTAAATGTTATTTGTTCAGGCAAACATGGAGCTACTAGTAGAAGTGCTGACAGGTATTGGCTTGATGTCTCACCATTAATCTCTATGTCGCTAACTTCTAGTTTGGAACCATCGATTATTAGAGGTAAGCGCATTAAATCTTTGCCATACGACACCTTAACGCCTAGATTGCTCAGAGCGTTCAGAAGGTCAGTCTGGGGACGCGCCCGAATTTGTTCATCTCCATCTATCGCTACTGGTTCTTTGACAAGGGCTGCGAGCGCAAGCATAAACCTTGCTGTAGTTCCACTTTGCCGAACCCACAATGAGTTGCTAGGGGTTTTCAAATCCCCTTTGGAACCATATACGACTATTTTCGCTGCTGATTCATCTACCTCAAACTGGATCCCAAATTCTTTAAGGCATCCAATCATGGCAAGAGTATCTTCAGCGTATAGGGCCCTTGTTAACGTTGAGGTTCCTTGTGCAAGGGATGCTATAACCAACGCTCTATTCGTAATGCTTTTTGATCCGGAAAGCTCAAGTTCTACCTTTGGTGGCTTTTTTAAAGAATCGACTTGAAGCATTAGGAGTCCATAGCTCTCACTGATGGCCGATAACCATTCGCCATCAGGCCCCCCATAAGCCTTTCGCTCTTTTCAAGAGGCACTACCATAATAACAACGCCTTTTTGGCCTTCACTTGAATGTGCAATTTCAATATCATAAATATTTACATCAATATCAGTTGCGAGCCGTGTGAGACTAGCAAGCTCACCTGGTTGATCAAGCACTGGAACCCGAACAATTGCAAGATCGATATCTTTTGGCACACCAGTTGGAAGGTTTATGCGGGCTGTTCGCGCCTCTTCAAGTCGCCCCAGTAGAGCTGATTTATTTTCCTCAATAATTAAGGTTTTTGTCTCTGCCAATGAACTAATCACTTCATCAATTACCGAGAGGATTGCTTCAGCATTATCAATACAAATATCCGGCCAAATATTGGGATTACCTCCAGCAATACGAGTCATATCCCGGAAACCCCCTGCTGCGAGACGAAGTAAGGACCGGTGCTCTTGAGAATGAGTGTTTGCGATTCGCATTAGAGACCCTGCAGCAAGATGTGGTACGTGCGAAACGATCGCAACGAGCTCATCGTGAGAATCTGGGTCTGTAACGACTACATCTGCACCTAATGAAATGACGGCAGATTGTACAATTTCGAAACAACTATCATCGCTGCCATCCTTTGGAGTGAGGACCCAAGCGGCACCGCGAAATAAATCTGCTCTCGCCCCTCTAATCCCCTCTTGTTCACTACCAGCCATAGGGTGACCAGGAATGAATCTTGTGTTCTCAACCTGCTTTACTATTGAACCTTTCACACCGCCGACGTCAGTAACGGACTTTGCCCCCTCTTGAAAGGCTCGGTGGACAGAGTCAGCTATGGAAGCAACAGGAGTAGCGACGAACACGATTTCGCAATCCTTCATGGAACCCTCATCATTGATAACCCCCATGTCAAGAGCTTCGTATACTCGTGAAGGGTTACTATCGCTGCCAATAACTTCCCACCCTTCTTCGCGAAGAGCTAAACCAATTGATCCGCCTATTAGCCCGAGCCCAATAACTCCTGCTTTCTTCTGCATTTTTCCTCTCAGAATCCTACGACTTAGAAAATTACCTCATACGAGATGCTACTTCGTCTTTCTCGGAAGAGGCATTTAATTTCCGTTAAGCCTGCAATTTCTTATTAGTCGGTTATCTGCTCGTCCTCAAAATGTAGTAACTCCATCGTAGTTAACTCTCTCCACTGGCCTGATTGAAGCGCATGATCAACCAAATTCCCAATACGTGTTCGGATTAGTCGTTCCACAGGGTGCCCTATCATTTCAAACATTCTTCGAACCTGCCTGTTTTTACCCTCGTGAATAACAATTCGAACTACCCCATCCTGAAGCTGGGAAACCCGTGCAGGCGATGTGAGTCCGTCATCTAGTTCGATACCTTCACGAAGCCTTCGTAAACCACCTCTAGCTATTTTCGTTTGAACCTTTACTAAATACTCTTTCTCAACACCATGCGAGGGATGAGTTAGGCGGTAGGTTAAGTCCCCATCATTAGTTACTAAAATTAAACCTTCCGTATCTTTATCTAATCGACCTACCGGATAGACTCGTGGTTTCTGAGGGAGCAAATCAACAACTGTTTGGCGCCCTTGAGGGTCATTGGAAGTTGAGATCACGCCTAGAGGCTTATGCAGGAGGTAGTAGACAAAATCTGGTCTTACCCGAAGAGGCACTCCGTCAAATAACAATTCATCTTCGTGTCTATTCACACGTTGCCCGATATGGGCTATTTCACCGTTGACAACAATTCGTTCATCCAGAATGTAGTTTTCAACCATTCTCCTACTCGCCAAACCGATACTTGCTAAAACCTTTTGAAGCTTTTCTTCAGTCGGTTTGTCAGTTGGCACCGATTTTACCCCAGAGACGAATCATCATTGGATAGATCTGCTTCCTTATCGGACACCTTAGATTCAAAATTTTCATCGTATTGATCGGGTCGGAGACCTCCTTCTAAAGCTTCAACAACATCAGCCCCTGGAACGAAGTCCGATAGAGGAGGAAGATCGGAAATGCCATTGATTCCCAAACGTTCAAGGAACAGAGATGTAGTTCCAAATAAGACAGCATTACCGGGTCCAGGGTCTATTCCTACTTCGCCGATATACCCTCGCTGTTGCAAGGTACGCACTACTGCATCAACGTTTACCCCTCGTATAGATGATATTTGCATTCTTGATATGGGTTGTTTATAGGCAACTATCGCTAACGTCTCAAGTGCTGCTGCTGATAATCTTGACGTTTGCCCATCTAGGACGAATCGTTCAACGTACGCTGCCATTGAAGGGTCTGTTTGGAAACGATATCCACCAGCTACATTTGCGAGTATAAATCCACGTTTATCATTTTTATAGCTCTCTGTTAATTCTTTGCAGATTTTCTCAACTTCTGTTTTCGGGATTTCTAAAAGCTGGGCTAGCAAACTAGCTTCAACAGGCATGTCTGAGACAAGCAGAATTGCTTCTATAGCTTTTCGGCATTCTTCTGTCTGCATTTAGCCCTCGTACGAATTTATGTCGGCGAATTCGGTGCCCTGATCAAACCCCAACCAACTGATAGTTAAATCTCCGAAAGTTTCAATTTGTGTGAGGTCAACGATTCCCTGCTTGTAAAGCTCTAAGACAGCGAGGAAGTAGACGACAACCTCGACACGATCAACAGTTGATCGTGTAAGGTTCCTAAGCGTGGTTTTCCCTGCACTAGGAAGCTCCTCGATTAGGAACTCTACTGTCTCAGCTACAGTAAGTTTGACTGGCGCTACATGGAAAAGGTCAAGTTGTGGTTTGGGAGCGGTTGCTCGAAGGTAGGCCTCTTTAATAGCTATCGGGGTTACCCCTTCAAGAAGGTCAGGCATGAGCCCTAGGAACTGCTCTTCCATTCCAACGAGTCGGGGGAAGGACAGAGATGCATCAATAGTCAAAGCTTTTAGTGCCTGAGATGCGTCCTTAAAGGTTTTGCACTCAAGTAAACGGGCTAGAAGCAAATCTCGCTCTTCCCACAGCGCGAGTTCTTCCTCTAAATCTAAGTCTGATGCGTCAGGGAGAAGTCTCCGACTTTTAAGCTCTATGAGAGTAGCTGCTATTAAAAGAAACTCGGTTGCAACAGCTAAATTGACACCTTCCATACGCTGAATTTCATCGAGATATGCTTCGATAATTGCTCCTAGTGAAACCTCATATAGATCGACTTCATCCTGCAAAATCAAGTGAAGCAACAAATCAAATGGTCCTGCAAAAACCGGTGTTTCTACTTCATAACTCACGGCATAACTCTAGACCTTCTAGAGGAGATGAGAGGGCATATGCCCCCATATTTTTGAATTTCTCAACCGGTTAGGATTCGGCCTTCTAGCTCATATTCCAATATCGTAAGGATATGAGCATCTCAGTATGCTGGTTTCGTAAAGACCTTCGCCTCAGTGACAATCCTGCATGGAAAAGCGCATGCAACGAAGGGGAAGTTATACCTATTTTCGTAATTGAACCCTTGCTTATGGCAGCTTCATCACAGCGGAAGAGAGATTTGTTGCTAGCAAATTTAATGTCCTTACAAGCTGAGTTGGAATCAATAGGCGGCTACTTACTAACTATTAATGGGCCGGCGAAGGAAGTGCTTCCAGATTTACTGAAAAGATGGAAGGTTAATGCACTTCATTTCAACAACGACCACTCCCCAGCTAGTAAAAAACGGGACGAAGATATCTGTAATCAAGTTGATATTAGAATTGAACGACATTGGGGAAACCTACTACATGCCCCTGGCACAGTTATCGCAGGGTCAGGTGCAGTCCATAAAGTATTTACACCTTTTTTTAAAAAATGGTCAACTATCAATGTTATTCCACCCTTTGAGCGACCAACTGCAAGTTTCTATCCCCAACCTCAAGGGCAAGACCCCCTTGCAGAGATAGTTGAGACCCCTTCCAGCCCAATTGGGAATCGTGGAGCTCACCAACGTTTGGAAGCTTTCCTCAATAAAATTTCAGACTACGAAATTGATAGAGATTTCCCTAGTATCAATGGAACATCTCTTCTGTCCTCCGATCTACATTTTGGGACTATAGGGCCGAGAGAAATTCTTGATTACACGAATCTAAGAGCTGAAGAATCTCAAGCTTTTGTGCGCCAGCTTGCTTGGAGAGATTGGTATGCGCATCTAATGGATTCGTCTCCCAGTATTGTCAATTCTCCTGCAAATCCAGTCTATGAGAACATCCAATGGCGTAATGACTCCAATGATTTCAATCTCTGGGTTCAGGGAAGAACAGGTTATCCAATCGTTGATGCTGGAATGAGAGAGCTTGAAGAAACCGGATTGATGCACAACCGCGTCCGTATGATATGTGGATCTTTCCTAGTTAAGCATTTACTCATTGATTGGAGATGGGGAGAGAAGTATTTCCGTCACATGCTACTTGATGGAGACACTTCACAAAATGTGGGAAACTGGCAGTGGGTTGCCGGTACCGGTTTTGATGCTGCTCCCTACTTTAGGATCTTTAATCCAATCCGCCAATCAGAAAAGTTTGATAAAGACGGTAAGTATATTCGCAAGTGGCTTCCTCAGCTCTCTGGTTTGTCCTCAAAGGAAATTCACTGCCCGTGGATTTCTACTCCAGAGACCCTAAAACAGAAACGCGTTGAGCTCGGCAAAGACTACCCATACCCGATTGTTGACCATGCCTTTGCGAGAGAGCGGTGTTTGGAAGTCTACAAAAAAGCGCGCACTATCGGAAATCAATAATCAATTCCGATACAGACCATACATTCTCCTCGCTCGTGTGAAGCAACGGCTGCTTCATTGTCTTTACCTGTCTGATATTGTGGCGAAGACGATCTCTTCAATCTATCGTCGGTGGCTTTCCCATCTTGCGTAATTTTGAAAACACTATCTTTCCATTCGTCATTATTATTTGACCAGCTAAACGCCAGGTCAATAAAGGTTTCAGAGACCGCCGAATCAATAAGCTGAAGCGACGATTTAAGAATCTCAATTGTTAGTGAAGCGTCGTGAGTCTTTCCTGTTGTGTATCCCTGCGGAAAATCTAGGAACGCAGCTCTTGGCATCCTGACAGCCTGAGTAATATCCTTAGCCGTGGAAATCCCAACAGTCGCTATTCCTGCAGTCTCAAGTTGGTGCGATATCAAACCCACGGTTTGATGACATACAGGTCAGACTGGGACCAGTAGCACGACATCAATTTCTTCATCTAGGCATCTTTGGACAAGCGGAGGCGCTAAGTCGTCGGTAACTGCTCTTTGTGAGTATATTCCCCCCATGCAGGTAAAAAGATTATCAGCAAGCGAACCGATAAAGCCTTCATCAGCGAGAGTACGAAGTCCTTCAATTGGGAAAACTACATTTATGTCTTCTCTTGCTCCGGTCAGATCATACGCAAAGTGTGTTGCTCTTAGCTCAGATGTTTCAGCATCTGATGGTATTACCCTATACGACGTGTCATCTTTGAAATGAAATGCAATTTGTCCAGCTTTGTATATCCCGCCTGTCGCTATCAACCCAACTTTACATTGACTGATAGGTTTATCTAGACGATGAAAGGGCGCCATATCCGCTCTGGTGTGCCATTGATACTGCTCGTAGCCGAGAGCCTTATAGGTCGCCGTTATTCTTTGAATGTAATTAATAGGTGGCTGCTTTTCGCCTGTCATAATTTGATACTAGCTGGGGCATCTTACGAATTTTGATTATCAGTGGCGCATTTTCTGCATTATGTGACCTAACCTTAAGAAAATGGCTAGGGTTTTCAGTGGCATACAACCGTCAGGAGAATTGCATCTTGGCAATCTTCTAGGCGCGCTTGTCAATTGGGTTGATCACCAACAATCTCATGATGCTGTTTATTGCATCGTTGATTTACATGCACTTACTCTTCCGAAGGATCCTGAAGATTTAAGGAGTAGCTCTCTTGAACTCGCCCAGTTATTGATAGCTGTCGGGCTTGATCCGGACAAATCAATTCTTTTCATGCAGAGCCATGTTCCGGAACACCCCCAACTTGCTTGGTTGATGGAGTGCACAGTTAGTTTTGGAGAACTTAATAGAATGACTGCTTTCAAAGATAAGTCTGGGCGTAATGAGTTTATTTCAGGTGGGTTATTTACTTATCCTGCTCTGCAAGCTGCAGATATCCTTTTGTATGACACAGATTTAGTTCCTGTTGGGGATGACCAACGCCAGCACATTGAAATAACCCGTGATATCGCTGAAAGATTTAATAGCCGTTTCGGAAACACTTTCGTAGTTCCAGAGCATGTTATTCCGCCTGCAGGAGCACGTATCATGGATCTGCAACATCCTGAAAAAAAGATGTCTAAATCGGAGGCATCGCCTGCAGGGACAATAAATGTGCTTGAAAGTCAAGAGTCAATCAGCAAAAAAATAAAGAGAGCTGTTACTGATAGTGATGGAGAAGTTCGATTCGATGCCGATGAGAAACCCGGAATATCTAATCTCTTATCTATTCTTGCGGCGTCAACATCATCAACGCCCGAAGATACTGCCCTTTCATACAGCAGGTACGGTGATCTTAAAAACGATACTGCTGAAGCTGTTATAGAGTTGCTTCGCCCCATTCAAGAACGATTCCGAGAGCTTGAATCTGATCCGGCCGAGACAAACCGTTTGATACAGCTGGGCTCTTCAAAAGCTCAAGAAATTGCTTCGGCAACTCTTGAACGAGCTAAAGATAACATCGGGCTACTTAAACCCTGAAGCTTTAGCTCTCAGTATTTGCAGCGTATAAGGCAATGGCCAAACTAGTCGCCACGTTCAACGAGTCAACATTATTTTGCATAGGTATCCGCGCTACACAATCTGCAACCGAAAGTGAATCGTCGCTAAGACCATAACCCTCTGAACCGATCATAAAAGCTAATGGGCGACTAAGACCGCTAATAGCAGACGACAACTTTGGGGCATTGGCATTGGGTGTTAAGGCAATTGTCTGAATACCACTTTTCCTGAGATCTGTGACTGTTTTGGGAACGGAAGGGACTTGTGCGTGGGGCACAGAAAATACCTGCCCCATTGAAACTCTAACTGCCCGCCTGTAGAGAGGGTCACATGATTGAGGGTCGAACAAAACTGCGTCAACTCCGAAGGCTGCCGCATTCCTCATGACCATACCCATATTTGTTGGATTTTGTACACTTTCGGTTATCACAGTCAATTTGGCTTCTTCTGCCAGCACTAAAGGGTCTTTCTGTGGAGGTCGAAGAAATGTAGCTATAGGGTCCTTTAAGTTTGGGCGTCCAGTAATCGCTTCTAGAACTTCTGGCGAACATCTATAGTAATTACATTGTTTGGGGATACCAGCGAGTTGAGTCTGATCAAATTTTTCATTGACGATTAATGTCAAAATCACGTGCCCTACAGCTAAAGCCCGATTGATGACTATCACTCCTTCGCCTATAAAGTAAGGTGCCATATCTCCACCTTCTTTTTCTCGAATCTGTCGTAACTTGTGATTACTCAAACCTATGAAATCAGCTACCCGCTCATCATCTGGGCTACTAATAAAAAATTCTTTCATGCCCCATCTGCTTCCGACAAAATAATAAAAAGAGAAGGATCTAAGGTAGATTCGTCTAGCCTTTTATGATGATCGCGCGCCCAGACAATTGCAATTCTATTACTCTTTGCTTCCATAAGGAGATTGGCGCCTATTTCTGGATGGCGAACATAAACAGCTATTCTGTGCAATAAAGATTTTGGACTATTCCGACTCCATGCATCAATTCTGCGCAGCCCAACCATCGAAGCAACGCAAGTAGCTAGGACTCTGCCAGTCAATCCAAATCTGGATTCAATCTTTCCTACATCATGCAAGGCGCATGCTACGAGTAAATCGGGTGCAGGCATAGTCTCAGACGAAGCTATTAATTTCTTTACATTTCTGAAGCTATGATTCTTATCAATTCTCTTTTGGGCGTTAAAGAGACTCAACTCTTTGGAGTTTAAAAGCGAAAGGAGTTCATCACTTGCGATACTTTTTTTGGTTGGCAGCGCAGAGAAGAAAAGTCTCTTCAATAAATGACTCACTGATCCAAAATGAGCGTTCATAGTAGTGTCGCTCTGGGGTGAGCAGACCGATAAGACTCAATCAGCCGGTCTCTGGAAACTTTAGTGTAAATCTGAGTAGTAGTTATACTGGAGTGACCAAGGAGTTCTTGGACCGTCCTTATGTCAGCTCCATGTTCTAACATGTGGGTTGCGCAGCAATGTCGGAGCGTATGCGGTGATAACTTCGAACCCAGCCCAACCTTAGCGCCATACTTTTTTACTATGCCCCAGCCTCCCTGCCTGCTGAGCCGAGTACCTCGTGTATTTAGGAAAAGAGCTTCGCTATCCCTTCTTGATTTCCATTCTTTAGGCTCAAATGAACCTCTGCCTTCGGGCTCCAGCCAAGCATTCAGCGCTTTCATTGCGAATCTTCCCACAGGTACGATACGTTCTTTATCTCCCTTCCCTAGTACTTTGATCAGGTTATCTGCATGATCAAGGTCTCCTAGTGAAAGATTGACTACTTCAGTTATCCGGGCACCCGTACCATAGAGAACTTCTAGTATGGCACGATCTCGTCTTGCGGAGGGGCTATCTCCCTCAATTGTTGCCAATAGCTCATTTACTTCTTCTACACTTAGCGCCTTTGGCAGTCCTTTAGGCACTCGAGGCAGTTCTATATTTTTTGTTGGGTTATCCATCCGGAGCCCTTCAATATCCATAAACATATAAAGTGAACGAACTGAAACCATTGTCCTAGTTATCGTTGCATCAGAATAATCGGCAGCTTGGAGACTCCTAAGAAACCGTATGGCATCGCTCTCTCCCAATGTATGGATAGATAGGCCATTATCATTGATCCAATCAATTAGTTTATTCAGATCCCGCTTATAAGCTGCAAGAGTTGTGTCGGCCCTTCCTTTTTCCACGCTTAGCCATAATAAAAAATCAGATATTATATGTTTGTCGGAAAGCGATTGGTCATTCATTTAGGTATTGCATCGCTAGAAAGATTCCTATGATCGTTTTAGCGTCAATGATAGAGCCTGTTGAAACGAGTGTTAACGCCTGTGAAAGTGGTACTCGTTCAATGACCATGTGTTCCTCTTCGACCCCCTGCCTGTTATCCGGCACCTCTTCACAATCAAGCGCTAGGTAGCAGTATGAATATTCGTCACAAAAGCCTGGACTATTAAAAAACTGTGCGATTTCAACTAACTTCTTAGTGGATAAACCGACTTCCTCCTGCAACTCTCTATGAGCGGTTGCTTCTGGTGGTTCATCGGATACATCTCTTTTACCTGCGGGAATTTCTAGAAGATGGCTGCCAGTTGCTGGTCTGTACTGCTTGATCATCACTATTTCAGACTTGATAATCGGTACTATGCAAACAGCGCCAGGATGACGAGTAATTTCCCTTTTTATCTCTTCTCCATTTGGACCGAGAAAATCTGATTCGAATACAGAGGTTACTTTTCCTTCAAACTGCAGCCGCTCATTTAGTAGTTTGAATTCGGACATTACTCTTTCAACGGATAGATTGTGTTTCGTCTAAATTGAGCAGTTGCGGATTCCGTCCGGCTGCTCTAACTACAACTGCCGAAATAAATGCATCAAATAAGGGGGCTGGCCGGTCTGGCCTGCTTTTAAACTCTGGGTGAGCTTGTGTCCCCACCCAAAACGGATGTGCTGGCAACTCAATGAACTCTACCAGCCGCCCATCAGGGCTTTCTCCGGAGCATACAAATTCGCTGTCATCAAACCTTTGCCTGAACTTCGGGTTGAACTCATACCGATGTCTATGACGTTCAGAAACGACTGTTTTACCGTAGGCAGCAGCAACCTGTGATCCTTCCACAAGTTCAGCGATGTATGCGCCTAAACGCATTGTCCCACCCATATCAGTTACTTCTCTCTGGGATTCCATAAGGTCAATCACAGGGTGCTGTGTGGTTGGATTAAATTCAGTTGAATGAGCATCAGCTAAACCCAGGACATTTCGTGCGTATTCAATCGTCATAACTTGCATACCTAGACACAATCCAAGGCATGGGATTTCGTTAATGCGGGCATAACCGACGGCAGCAATTTTTCCTTCGATTCCTCTTTCACCAAAACCACCAGGTACTACGATGCCATCTAAATCTTTAAGCCGACCTGCAGCTAATAAACCCTCAACATCTTCTGCCTGAATCCAGTCAATCTCAACATTGGTACCTGCATGTATACCAGCATGATTTAGCGATTCGACAACCGATAAGTAGGCATCTATCAGAGTAACGTATTTCCCTATTAATCCGACTCGGACGGAGCCTTTGGCCGACCTTACTTTCGTAACAAGTGATTTCCACTTGCCTAAATCGGGATCAGGGGAATCAATTTGAAGAATGTCGCACAAGAAATCATCAAGTCCCTCTTCATGAATTACTAGGGGGATCTCGTAAAGCGAATCAGCATCTGCAGCATTCACCACTCCCTTGAAGGGGACGTCGCAAAGATTTGAGATCTTTCTTTTTAAGTCGTCATTTATTGGCTCTTCACTTCTACACACAATTGCATCAGGCTGAATACCCCTACTTCGAAGCTCAGTGACTGAGTGTTGCGTTGGTTTCGTTTTCTGCTCCCCAGATGGTCCAATGAAAGGTACTAGCGTCACGTGAACGTAACATACATTCTCTCGGCCTATATCCAAACGAAACTGTCTGATAGCTTCTAGAAATGGCAGAATTTCTATGTCTCCTACCGTGCCACCAATTTCAGTTATGACGACGTCAACGTCATCTTGAGATAGAGATGAAATTCGTTGCTTTATCTCATCAGTGATATGGGGAATAACCTGTACTGTTTTCCCTAAGTAATCTCCTCTGCGTTCAGATGCAATTACTGCTGAGTAGATTGAACCAGTTGTAGCATTGGAACCGCGTGAAAGATTCTCATCAATGAAACGCTCATAGTGTCCAAGGTCAAGATCTGTTTCGCCACCATCGTCTGTAACGAAGACTTCTCCATGTTCATAGGGATTCATCGTTCCAGGGTCGACATTCAAATAAGGGTCGAGTTTCTGCATTGTCACTCTTAGACCTCTTGACTTAAGAAGCCTCCCTAAGGCAGAGGCAGTGATTCCTTTTCCAAGAGAACTAGCTACTCCACCCGTAACAAAGATATGTTTGCTCACGGGATTCCATCTTAACGGCGTCTTACCATCTCGCGTTGGATAATTGAATTATGTCTTGAATCATTTAGCATTTTCAAGGAGTTCAATTGCATGTTTCTGAGCATTCTCACTATCAGGCGAGCCGGACAACATTCGCGATATCTCGATAACACGCTTGTCATTATTTAGCGACTGAATTTCGATAGAGGGCAAATCACTACTGTCGTTTTTCGTTACTTTGATATGAGTATCAGCAAACGATGCTACTTGTGCAAGATGAGTGACTACTAAGACTTGCCTATCAGCCGAAAGTTTTTTCAAGCATTTCCCGACCTCTAAAGCCGTTTGCCCACCTATTCCTGAATCAACTTCGTCAAAGACTAAAGTCTCCGGTTCTGTCGAGAGGACAAGTCTTGCGGCTAAAGTCGTTCTCGCTAATTCTCCGCCCGACGCCACTTTGTTTAGTGGCAGTAACTTTTGCCCAGAGTTGAGCGATACGTATATATCGATATTCTCTCCCGCTACTCCATTAACTTGAAATTCGATTTTCCCCTTAGGCAGAGATAGTTCATGGAGGTATTCTTCTATTTCACTAGCAACTTTTGGAGCTGCCTTTTTGCGTTTCGTAGCTATTAGATCTTCCTCTACGGCCAAATCCTTATTTACAGTTTGCAACTTTTCTCTTATTTCCTGAGATAAAGTGTCTGCATTCTCAAGGTCAGATATCTGTTGAAGGAAGTCTTCTTGTTTATCCAGAACATTTTGAAGTGTTTCCCCATACTTCCGCCGTATGCTCTGAAGCACCGCTCGCCTCTCTTGCACCTCTTCTAGGCTTTGTGGGTCAACATCAATTGACTCTGCGAAATTTCTAGCTTCGCTTGAAAGGTCCGTCATCATTTCGGCTAGTTCAGTTATTCTCTGTTCAAAATTTTGCAGTGACCGCTTTCCTCTCACCTCTTGGAGTAGATTTCCTAGCTCTTCAATTATTGCACCATCAGCATTCAGGGTCTCTGAGATTTTTTGGCTTAAAAACTGATTCCCATTAGCATCAGCGAGGATAGTTTCAGATTCTTTAAGTATTTCTTCTTCATCCGGCCCTTCAATTTGAACGGCAGATATTTCTTTTTCTTGGAATCGCAAGAAATCTAGGTCTTGTTGGAAATCTTTGCGACCCAAAGTCTCCAAAAGGGTATTCTCCAGATCTTTCTTATGTTTTCGCAGATCATGCATACGATCGAGATCAATGTTTGCGAACCTATCAAGCGCTTTTCTCTGCTCAGATGGCTTCTCTATAGAAGTATGCCCATGCTGGCCATGTATCTCAATAAAGTTCTCAGTAATTTCAGCGAGTGAAGAGATCGTGCAGATTGAACCGTTGATATAGGCTCTTGATCGACCATTCATAGGGACTACTCTGGATATGACTACTTCATCGTCACCGGTCGTAAATAGCGCATCAACACGAGCTTCATCTGCGAAAGGTCCAATTAAACTTGAATCGGCTCGCTCGCCTGTAAGTAGTTGCAACGCTGTCACGATAAGCGTTTTGCCTGCGCCTGTCTCACCAGTTAATGCTGTCATTCCCTCAGAGAAAAGTAATGAGGCATCTTCTATGACTCCTAAATTTTTGACATGCATTTCTATCAATCTTGCTTTTCCTTTGACATTCAATTTTAGAAATTCAGACATATGCCTTCTGTGCCTTTATTCATCGGTCTGAGAGACCAAATTTCTCCTTGAGTGCTTGATGGAAATTGCTACCTCCAAATGAGACCAATTGAGCTGGTTTGGCAGCTGCCGAACAGGTAATTGAATCATTCAATTTAAGATTCCCAGATACGTTTCCATCCACAGCGAAGGAAGCCTCGCAATCTGGTAGAACAGAAATTTTTAATTCATCGTCTGGAGAAAGGACTAGCGCTCTATCAAACAGTGAGTGAGGAGCTACTGGAGTTAAGAGTATCGCCTGATGCATCGGATCAATTATTGGCCCACGAGCAGACATTGAGTAAGCAGTCGAACCAGTAGGAGTCGCTACAATTAATGCATCAGTTGCATATGAGGTAAAAAAATCTCCATTGATCTCAAGTGCTAAACGAACTGTTCGCCCAGGATCAATCTTCTCGACTACGACTTCGTTTAAAGCATAGAGTGGGCTCTTAGAATCAGATGACTTGACTTCAAGCCTCATTCGCTGCTCCAAAAGGAAATCTCCATCCAAAAATTGATTTATTCTCTTTTGAGACAAGCTTGGCTCTACACCTGAGAGATAACCCATGCGACCGAAATTGATTCCGAGTACAGGTATCTCATGGTCACTGACGGCTTTTACCGTTCTAAGCACTGAACCATCACCACCTAACGCAATTGCTAATTTGAAATTATTGGAAATCTCATTTTCTCCGATAGCAAGGTCTTCTCTCCCAACAGCTGTTGCTGACTCCGGAGAAAAAAAGCAACTATGCCCGAGTTCTTCAAGCCACCCCAATAGCTCTTTCCCATGTTCGATGGCCTCACGTCGCCTCGTGTTAATGTACGCAATAAAGCGAGTCATAAGATCAATCGTAGGCTTATTCGCTTAGTTAAACACCAATGAGGCGCTGAATTTAAACTATTCGGGCTAATTCGATGTCTTGGGGTGGTAATTGTTTTGATATAAGCAAGAAAAACTCCCTATTTCCTGCTTTTCCTGGCAACGGTGACATTGAGGCGTCTTGGACATTGCCTCCAAGCTCAAACGCAGAATTTTTAACTTCAGTAATTGTCCTCAACCAAATACTACTGTCGCCAATAACACCCTTTGATTTGCTAGCTTCTGTTTTCGTGGCTTCGAATTGTGGTTTTACAAGAAGGATTATTAATCCATCATCTCTCGCTAAGTCTAAGATATTTTTCATGACTGTTGTAAGAGAAATGAAACTCAAGTCTGCTACGACAACATCAAATTTTTGGGTGAAAGATTCATTAGGAATGCTTCTGATATTAGTTCGTTCTAAGATCTTGACTCGGCTATCAGATTTCACTTTTTCGTGCAAAAGCCCGTAGCCAACGTCAACACAGGTTACGGTTTCTGCACCTAGTTGCAACAGGCAATCAGCGAAACCACCAGTAGATGATCCGACATCAATACATTCTTTACCCAATACTGAAATATCAAAAAATTCTATTGCATGCGAAAGTTTTTCCCCGCCACGACTTACATACAGATTGGGGGGTGCCACCACAAGAATACTGTCTGACTGTTTTACTAATTGATTACCTTTTTGAGCAAAACTTCCATTAACTTTTACCCTATGTTCAGAGATGAGAGCGGACGCTTCATCATAATCAAATACAAGTTGCCTTCGGATCAGTTCGTCGTTTAATTTAAATCGTGCGATGGATAAACAATACCTTAATCGACTACCCAAGTTGGTTGTGATCTCAGAAGTTCATGCAAGTCACCATCTCCATTTTGTTCTTTAGCAACGGCGATTTGTTGGTTGACATTCTTGGAATATTCAGGTCTTTTAACTTCTCGGAAAACCCCCATAGGAGTTGGCTCATAGGGTCCACTTGAAAGTCGAGAGAGAGCAAAGGCCATGCTTGGATTCTCAGATCCCTCATCGTGGACTATTAAGGCGCTTTCCCCTACATCAGCTACCTTAACAATCTGCGCATTACCAGATTGATCGGAGATGATTCCAAACTCCTTTTCAGCGCCAAATCGTATTGGCTCACCATCTGTTAATTGAATGAGCATAGAATCTCGTTTATCTTTTTTAGTTATTGCACCAAAAGCTCCATCATTGAAAACATTACAGTTCTGATAAATCTCTACTAGTGAGGAGCCTCTGTGGGCGTGGGCACGCTTGAAAGTCTCCTGCATGTGTTTCCTGTCCATATCATGGGTTCTAGCTACGAACGTTGCTTCTGCCCCTAATGCAATGCTGACCGCGTTGAAGGGCTGGTCTATGGATCCCATTGGAGTGGATTTGGTGATTTTTCCTACTTCACTCGTTGGAGAGTATTGCCCTTTCGTCAATCCATATATCTGATTGTTGAAGAGAAGAATTGTGAAATCTATATTTCTCCTCATTGCGTGTATGAGATGGTTACCTCCGATAGAAAGCATGTCTCCATCTCCACCAATTACCCATACATCAAGTTCTGGCCTTGAGATAGCTAGCCCAGTTGCAACTGCTGGAGCCCTTCCATGAATTGAATGCATACCGTACGTGTTCATGTAATAAGGAAATCTTGCAGCACAACCAATTCCTGAAATAAACACCGTGTCCTCAGGTCTCCCATCGAGTTCAGGAAGCATAAGTTGCATTGCTGTGAGTACAGAATAGTCACCGCAGCCGGGACACCAACGAGGTTCTTGGTCACTTGTCCAATCGGCTTTAGTAGTTGTGGTGGCTGGAGCAGAAGCGGTGTCTGTCATAGTATCTATTATGCCTTTCCGAGAGCTGCCAGAATTATTTCGTACAACTCAGCTGTTGTAAAGGGTTGTCCCTGAACTTTATTTACGGGTTGGATGTCTATGAGATACTCAGCGCGTAAAAGTTTTGACAACTGCCCCATATTCATTTCTGGGCAGATTACGGTCTTATATTTCGCGAGTATTTCTCCCAAATCCTTCGGGAACGGATTGATATGGATGAGATGCGCATGAGCTACTTTATGACCTTCATTTCGCGCCTGCTTGACTGCACTCGCAATTGAACCCCAGGTCGATCCCCAACCAATCATTAAAACATCTGCATCAAGGTCACCTTCAACCCATGTTGGCGGCATATCGTTAGCGATATTATCAACTTTGGCTTGACGGATATCAGTCATCTTTTGATGGTTACTCGGATCATAAGAAATGTTTCCGGTGCCATCTTCTTTTTCAATTCCACCGATGCGATGCATAAGTTCGGGTGTTCCGGGAATCGCCCAAGCACGAGCCAATGTCTCCGGATCTCGTTTGTATGGCCAGAAGTGGTTGTTTCCATCCTCATCAACATGGTTTGTTTCGGTCGTAAAGGTCGTTGTGATATCAGGTAGTGAACTGACGTCTGGAAGCTTCCATGGTTCGGACCCATTGGCCAAGTACCCATCAGAAAGAAGCATCACTGGTGTACGATACTTTAGAGCAATCCGGCACGCTTCAATGGCTACATGGAAACAATGACCAGGGCTATAAGGCGCAATAACTGGTATGGGTGACTCACCATGGCGTCCATACATAGCCATCAGAAGGTCTGAAGCTTCAGTTTTAGTTGGAAGGCCGGTGGAAGGGCCACCCCGTTGAATATCGATGATTACGAGAGGAAGTTCAAGATTAAAGGCTAAACCGATTGCTTCCCCCTTCAAGGCAACTCCAGGGCCACTTGTTGTGGTTAATGCTAAGTCTCCGCCGAATGAAGCTCCAATAGCTGAGGAAACTGCTGCTATTTCGTCCTCAGCTTGGAATGTCTGGACCCCAAAATTCTTGTGCTTTGCTAGTTCATGTAAAATATCTGAAGCAGGAGTGATGGGGTAAGAACCCAAAAAGATAGGTCTTTGAGATAATTTTCCAGCAGCGACAAGACCCCAAGATAAAGCGGTGTTTCCATTTATATTCGTGTATTCGCCTGCTTCTAATTTTGCTGGCTTGACTTCGTATGCGTAATCGAACGCCTCAGTTGTTTCTCCGTAAGCGTGACCCGCTTTGAAAGCAGCATTGTTAGCTGCTACAACTTGAGGCGATTTACCGAATTTTTTCTCAATCCAGTCCAAAGTCGGTTCAAGTGGTCGCTGGTAGAGCCATGAGACTAGACCTAGTGCAAAGAAATTTTTTGACCGTTCAGCGTCTCTTGGCTTTATTCCCTCGATCTCTTTGCATACCTCTTTTGTTAGAGAGGTCATAGGAACCTCAAAGAGCGTATAACCAGCTAATTCTCCTGTTTCGAGGGGGTTTTCGTCATACCCCGCTTTTTTTAGATTCCTCTCTTCAAAAGTGTCACGGTTGACAATTATCGTTCCAGCGTCTTCAAGTTTGGATAATTCCTTTTTTAAAGCCGCAGGATTCATTGCGATCAAAACATTTGGGGCATCACCTGGGGTTGTGATGTCGTGATCAGAGACCTGCACCTGAAATGCTGAAACACCTGCCAATGTGCCCTGAGGAGCTCTGATTTCTGCAGGGAATTCGGGAAGTGTCGCAAGGTCATTTCCAAACAATGCGCTAGCACTTGTGAATCGCTCGCCTGTTAGCTGCATTCCGTCACCGGAATCCCCCGCAAAACGGACAATAATGCGATTGACTTCTCTTATCTCGGGCTGTGAAATGGTATCGGCCACGGAATCCCCCTTGATCCCTAGTTATTCCAACAAGATGACGATAGTCCTATATTAACTGATTAACGCTGACCCTTCTAAAGATATACGTGTGACATATTTCTCACCAATCCATATACCGTGCAGAGTTGTTTTCTATGATCTAGTCTAAGCACATTATGACCAAAGAATGGACCTCTGAATGAACACCGAACAATTAGAGAAGATTAAAACAGAATCAGGATTTATTGCTGCGTTAGATCAAAGCGGCGGGAGCACACCCAAGGCCCTCAAAGCATACGGAATTGATGAGACAGAATACAACAACGATGCCGAGATGTTTGACCGAATCCATCAGATGAGGACGAGAATCATCACTAGTGAAAGTTTTTCTGGGTCAAGAATTCTTGGTGCAATTTTGTTTGAGAATACAATGGACCGTTCAATCGATGGAGCGCCCGCATCGGATTATCTCTGGGACACAAAGAACGTTGTTCCATTTCTCAAAATTGACAAAGGCCTAGCTGATGAAAATCAAGGGGTTCAACTTATGAAACCTATATCTGGCTTATCAGAATTGCTTTCCAAAGCTTTAGATAACAAAATTTTTGGAACGAAAATGCGGTCTGTTATAAAAGTTGCTAATCCGGATGGAGTCGATGCGGTGGTAGATCAACAATTCGAAATCGGCAACCAGATTCTAGAAGCAGGCCTCATTCCTATAATTGAGCCTGAAGTTGATATCCATAGCCCTGAGAAGTCTTCCTGCGAAGGGTTAATGAGAGATGCTATCTTTCGCAATTTAGATAATCTTCCCGAAGGGCAATCTGTAATGTTGAAGTTGACGCTTCCAGAAGAGGATAACTTTTACCAAGGTTTCGTCAATGATAAGAGGGTTTTGCGCGTTGTCGCTTTGTCTGGTGGATATTCCAGAGTTGAATCAAACGATCGGATGTCACGGAATAATGGAGTCGTGGCAAGTTTCTCTCGTGCATTGACTGAAGGTTTAAGCGCTCAGCAATCACAAAACGAATTTGATAATCTTCTTGACAGGTCAATCCAGACTATATTTGAAGCCTCAAACACCTAGAGGCTAGGACAGTTGTCTATAACGATCTGAAGCATCGAGGTACGATCCTGACTTTGATGTAATCCACGAAAATAATTCTCTTGCTTTGATAGGCATTCCTGCACGGTCATAGAGATCGGCCAGTGCATAGGCCTTGCGTAAATGATGTTCTTGTGGTCGTGCAGGTGCGCTCCATCCTTTTTCTAAGATATTTATTGCTTTTGGATAGTTTCCTTGATCAGCGAAACTATTTGCGTAGATAATTTTTCCCTCTGCAACGGTTGCAGCATCTGGCGAGACGTCAGCTAACTCGTCCCAAAGGAACTTGACATCTGCCCACCTCTTTTCGCTTCGATAACAGTCCATTAATATTGGATGTCGTTCAGTTGATTGGGCCAAGGAGCGGAATTGTTCCAGAGAAAAAGCTGCCGTTTGGTAGTCGTTAGTGCGATAACAAATTAGACCATACAATTCCTGCACTTCTGACACATTCGCCGCTGTCCTTAATAATGGAGTTAATTTCTTTTTTGCTTCAGGGAATCTTTCTTGCTGGAAAAATGCATCGGCTTCTTTAAGCCTTTTGTATGCTTTCTGTCCATTCGTGGGGCCCAGTACTTTTCGTAGGCTAGCATTTACATCTGAATGAGAATTTCTCCGTTGCGCTAATGGCTTACGTTTGTATGGTTTTTTTAAGTTAGATTTTTTGGGTTTTGTTTCTTTTCTGGTTTGATTAGAGTTCGCTCGATCTAAAGCTGCTTTCGCTTCTGCTTGTAACTCACGTTTGCGGGCATCACGTTGTTCTCTCTTTTGCGCACGTTCCTCTCTTAAACGCAGAATATCTTCATCTTCGATATCTTCTTTTGCTTCATGAGGTCTTTGTTTTTGCTCTTCGGTTGCTTTGATATCGTCGTGATGGACCCGTAGGACTCCTTTTCTGGCTAGTCCTCCCCAACTCTGGTTTCCAGGGATCGGGTCCATAGTGTCGGTTTCGGGGCGTTTTGGTTTATTTTTTGTGTATTTCCTAGGGGCTCCGCCGCTCTTACTGTTTCCGCTGGCTTGAGTAGAGTCACTTTTAGGGTGTCTTTTCTTAGGTGGGCGGGAATTTTGATTGCTTCTTTTGGACGAATTCATAGCGGATCAAGCCTACAGCCCATCTACGCAAATGGGGTAACGAATGGAAAAATTAAAGTAGCGGGTCTTACGACCCGCTACTTATCGAAAATCCGGCGGCGACCTACTCTCCCGGGGACTCTCGTCCCAAGTACCATCGGCGCTGGTGGGCTTAACTTCCGTGTTCGGAATGGGTACGGGTGTGGCCCCACCGCTATCACCACCGAAATCTATTGGCCACAGACATGTGGCGCGTCTTGTCAAGAGGAGCCCCTCGAGATCTCCATAGCGAGCACGAACAGCTGAAATAGTTCGTTAGTTGAAGTTTAAATCAAGCCCTCGGCCGATTAGTACCGGTCAGCTGAACACATTGCTGTGCTTACACTTCCGGCCTATCAACGTGGTGGTCTGCCACGGGCCTTACCCGGTTAACCCGGTGGGTAATCTCATCTTGGAGCTG